>TBL_comb47_HYPODRAFT_10000395_pt1 | contig 57889 bp, 46 predicted proteins | sample TroBogypolimnion_40_FD_10682 | JGI IMG/M metagenome (IMG submission 10682)
TGTTCCGCCAGCTTGCCCATCCCCAGATTCTGCCGGCGCAAAGCCGCCAATTCATACCGTTCCTCCGTACTTAATTGATGATATTTCACCCACCAATTCTGTCGCACTCGCAACTTGAATCCAAGCACTGTAGAAAGGAAATCAGGCTAACCGTGTTGCTGGATAAATTGAAGTTATTCGTTTGGAGGAACGTCGCCCAACTGCCGCCAAATGTTTGATCTCCCGCGCCGGGCGAGGTCCAATAGTAATTCCCGGCTATGCCCGCGCTGGGGATCGCTCCTCCGGCAGGCGCACTCGTGCCGGGATTATCTGGGTGCGTCCAACTGGCGGTGGAATTGAACGGGAGCGTGGAGCCGAGCCAAATCGTGTCGTTGAATGGATTCCCGTTCATCCAGTCACAGTGAATCACAAACGAGGCCGAATTCACGGTGATGGATGGATTGGGCAGTGACCCCAGATTAAAATTGAACAGGGTGCGCCACACATTGCCACTGCCATCGGTTCCGATTGCAATCCAATTTAGTTTGTTGCCGTCCGTGCCGTTGGCATCATCGCTGTGCAACATGGCGTGTAATGAACCCGAATACGGATACGAGACGCCGTTGATGAGCAGGTCGGTGTCCGCGAATTCCAGCGTCACGGCTGAGGCCGAAACCGCAGTCAGCAGCAGGGTTAAACTTAATAACGAATTAATTTTCATGGCATTGTTGATTAGTTGAATGGTTTCAATGCCCGCGCATCGCCAACGTGGCGCATGAGTGCATGGGCAATTGTGATTATATTACCGGCAATTTGGATTTTGTCTTGTCGCCCAATTGAGTGACAACCCGAGGCGCAGATTTCCATGCGGGAACATCGCGAGCGTTCCTGCCGGACGGGCAGCTCGGCCTGATTCATTGTGTGCCCGTTTGCGGCGGGGCAACAAAGTTGGTTGCGCTCGATGCCGCTGGCAGTGCGTTTGGAGGACTGGCCTTTGCCCGGGACAAGGTTTCCGGTTTGATCATGTCGGCATATTCTGTCCCGACGCGGATGGCGTCTATTTCAAACGGATAGGTGCCGTTCATCCAGACGAGCAGATGCGTGGCCGTCATCTTTTCCTTGAAAAGACAGGTCGCATCCCAGTCAATTTTTGCAGGTGTTTGCGGCAGCTTCGAATGCGGCAAATAAATCTTAACATCCATCGTCGCACCGCCTTGGGCGCGAGTCGTCAACCGGCCCAGCAACAGGCAGCGCCCGTTGACGGCATTGGGCGGACCGTGGGCACAAATGGAGTAAGGCGTTTCTTTCACCAAATTGCCGCAACTGATATAAACATAGTTTCCCGGTGCCTGGTTCACCGTGTCCCACATCAACCCCGCGCCGATAAAGCTGCCGCTGCCGTTGTTCGTAGAGGCAAAACCAATGCCGCCGGCGGAATCCCCGGCGTTGTTCAGCCGGACGGTAAAATAATAAACGCCATCGGCGTCGAAATGAATTTGCGCTTCAGGCGCGAGTTGCCGTGTGTCCCAAATGCGCGAATCATAAATTTGCCAGCGGTTCGGGAAAATCCATTGGTCGCTCCACAATCCACCTCGCTTGCCGGCGTTCGGCGGCAGGCCTGGCAGATCGTCCGTCACGTCAAAATCACTGAACTTGATGTAGTCGGTGCAGTTGTCCTGCCACGGCGACTGGGAATCGAAACCAATGGAGGTGTCTCCGTCCAGCCTTCCACCCAATTGTCCGCCCGGCTTGTGGCCGAGATCATCAAACAATTCACGAATGATCAGCCGGGCGGAGGCGGGTGAAACAAACATCACACAGAGCGCCGCCGACAAAAAACATGCCAGCCGTGCCTTGCCGAAGGAACAAAGCCAAAGGCGAGCCATTCCCGACCTTTTCATTTGGTAACAAGCACCTGACATTTGTTAATCAGAATAATTGCTTTGGATTAATTGTCGCGTCACCCAAATGAGTGACGCTGTGAAAACCAACCTCGCATTCATGGGTTTTTGTTTTTTAGATACTTGGCCACGGCCTCGCCGCGCGAGCGCGCGTGGAGCTTGGAATAAATCCGGCGGATGTAAGTGCGCACGGTGTCGAAACTCAAATGCAGCCGGTCCGCGACCTCCTTGGCGACAAACCCCTGGGCGAGCAAATCGAGCACCTCCACTTCCCGCGCCGAAAGTTCATGCAGTTCATGGACTGGCTTGCCGACGGGATGGGATCGGAACGTGGCGATAACTTTCTGGGCAATTTCTCCGGTCATGGGCACGCCGCTGCCCATCACTTCGCGGATGGCTTCGAGCAATTTGCCCGGGTCGGTGCGCTTGAGCAGGTAGCCGCTGGCCCCGGCTTGCAATGCGCGGAAAATGTTGGTGGTGTCGGCATAGACCGTCAGCATCAACACGGGAATGGCGGGCAGCAATTCCTTCAGCCGCGCCAGACATTCGATTCCGGACATGCCGGGCATGTTGATGTCCATCAGCACCACGTCGGGCCGCGCCTGGGGAATTTCCCGCAGCGCGCGCTCGGGGTTTTCAAACTGGCAGACGCAGCGGAAACCGGGCGAGTCGTTGATGAAACCGGCCAGCATTTCGCGGACCTGGCGATTGTCTTCGACGATGGCAACTTCGGTCGGCATAAATTTTATTCGGTTGCAGACATTGGCAGAAGCAGGTGAATCTGGCAACCGCGACCGGGCTGGCTCGCGATTTCGCAATGACCGCCGATTTCCGCAAGACGCTTGCGCAGGTTTGGCAAGCCGTTGCCGGCAACACCCTTTCTTGTCGCGTCAAAACCATGGCCGTTATCTTCCACGGCAATTGTGAGCTGGCCGCTGTCAAATCGAATGCGCAGCCAGATTTCGCTGGCCGCCGAGTGCTTCGCGGCGTTGTTCAACGCTTCCTTGACGGCCATGAAAAGATTGTGGCGCGTTTGAACGCCCAGCGGCACCGCCGGCAACTCCGGCATGATGTCCAGGCGGCAGCGAATTTCCGTTGCCTCGAAAAATTCCAGCGCGCGGGTGCTCAAGTAGCTGGCAAGATTGGCCAGCATGTCATTTTGCGGATTGGCCGCCCAGACGATTTCGTCCATCGCGCCGACCACTTCACGGGTGCGGGCGGTGATGGCGGCGACCTGGCCGCGCAGTTCATCGGCGTTGAGCGAATTGCGCTGCGCGAGTTTTCCGAGAAACAAAAGCTGCGTCAGCCGCGCACCCACATCGTCGTGGATGTCCTGCGCGATGCGCATCCGTTCGCGGTCCACCGCCTGCTGGGGTTGCAGCGCCTGCAACTGGCGCCGATGCCGCCGCCGTTCCACCAGCCGGATGCTGCCGCCAACGAGCAGGAACAAAAGCAACACCACGGAAACTTTGAACCAGCCGGTTTGCCAGAGATACGGTTGCACGGTCAACGCCAGCGCGGCACCGGTGTCATTCCAGACGCCATCGCTGTTGCAGGCGATGACGTGGAAACGGTAATTGCCCGGTGGAATCTGGCTGTAAAAAGCAAAGCGCCGCGTGCCAGCCTCGACCCAGTCTTTGTCCAGTGGTTCGAGTTGATATTTGAAGCGGACATTTTGCGGCCCGCTAAAACTCAAACCGGTGTAGCGAAATTCAAATCGTTGTTTGCCCGGTGCGACGGTCAGCCGCTGGGCTTGATTGGTTGCGCCATTTTCCGCCAGCGGCGGCCTGGTGCCATCCACCAGCACTTCTTCGATTTTCACCGGTGGCGGCAGCGGGTTGATGCGCACCTCGGCGGGATTCACTACAGCAAGTCCCTGGCTGGTCGCAAACCAAAGGCGTCCGTCGGCGGTCCGGCAGCCCGCCGGCTGGCAGCCGCCGGACATTTCCAGCGTGGCCAGCCCGTGCGTGGTGTCATATAAAAGGCAATCCACCGATTTGGACTGGCCGTCGGCGCAGCGGTTGAGTTCCGTCCGCGCCACGCGAAAAATTCCCGCGTAGGAGCTGATCCAAAAATTATCCCGGTCATCTTCAAGCAGGCAGCAAATCACATCGCTCGGCAATCCTTGCGCGGTGGAAAGCGAAGCAAATTTTCCGTTCTTGAATCGTGACAGTCCCGCGCCGTAAGTGCCCGCCCAGAGCGTTCCTTCCCGGTCAACCCGCAATGACCAGATGTAGTCATTGGCCAGACCATCGGCCTGGCGAAAGATCTTCATCTGGCCGCCGGCAATCCGCGCCAGTCCCTCGCCGAGCGAGCCGAGCCAGATGGCGCCGTCGCCGGTTTGCGCGACGCAGCGGATGTTGGAAATGTTCACGCCCAGTTCCTTCGCGGCCCAAGTCCAGGTGCCCCCCGCGAATCGCGCCGGACCCGATTCCGTGCCCACCCAGAGTTCGTCTGCGGCGGTCGGAAGCAGGGCAAGCACGTTGACCTGTAACCGAGCATCGGCGGCGGGAACAAATTTTTCATCATCAAAATAAAACACGCCTGCGCCCTGCGTGCCGGCCCAGAGTTTGCCGGTCGCGTCCTCGCAAACGGCCGGCGTGGCTTGAACTGGCAGGCCATTGGATGCTGCAAAGCGCGTAAATGTTCCCCGGTCTAACTGATAAATGCCCGCGCCATCGGTGCCAATCCACAGACCGCCGCTGGCGTTGGTGGTCACGGACAATACGGCACAATTCAGCCAATGATCCGGCGGATTCAGCATGGTGACCTGGCGGGGGCGCAAAACACTCAAACCATCGCTGGTGCCAACCCAAACATCACCCTCGCGGTCTTCGCAGAAGCAGGAGACGCGGCCCGGCGGCAGACCGTTCTGGTCGCGCAGCACTTCGGTGCTCCCGTCGGAATCGATGACTTGCAAATCTTGACCTTCGGCTCCAACCAAGAGCTGCCCGCCATGGGTTTCAAACAGGACGGATTTCGTATCTAGCATTGACAAGTTTACGTTTCGATTTTCCGCCCATTTTCCGTCCAGCCAGCGGCGGATGCGATGATCTTCCAAAATCCACAAACCTCCGTTGTGCCCAGGAAATGCGGCGCGCGATCCGTTGGCACGCGGCGGGGCATTCGTGGGCTGCACCAAGTTGCCGTTCTTTAGCAACGTGAAGGTTCCATTCTGTGTGAGCCAGACGTTGTTCTGAATATCAGTTAGCACGCTGTCAAACGGAATCGCGGAATCACTGCGAACCACCGCCCCCACCTTGCCGTCACGGAAGGGAAGCAGCCAGCCGAGCCGGTTCAGCACCCAGACGGTTCCGTCGGCGGCTTGGACAAAATTTTGCACCGGCGCATTGCGCCATTCGCTGCCGGTGGCGGTGGAATGAAAATGGCCGGCGAAAAACACGGTAATTTCCCCGGTTTCATGGCCGATCCACAGCCGGTCCTCGCGGTCTTCAAAGAGCGCGGTGATCAAGTTGTTTCTCAAGTCCGGCATGGCCTCCGCGTCGAAACTTTTGAAGCGGACGCCGTCAAAGCGCGCGAGACCGTTCCGCGTGGCCACCCACAGATAACCGTCGCGCGTCTGGACCACCGCGCTGATTTGGTTCAGCGGCAGCCCGTCGTTCATGGTCAAGGTGGAGACGAGATATTGCGGAAATCCGGCGGTCAGGCCGGCCAGTGGCGCCAGAATCAGCGCGGACCAGAGTGCCAGCGCGAAGCAAGTTGGACGGCGGGTTTGGGACATCAGCGTAGGGCGTTTGCAGTTCAATGAAAAACGCGTGGCTGACCGGCGTGATTTGCTTGCTGACAAAATGCCAGCCCGGTTCCAATTCGTAGGCAACCTGGAAAGTCCATTGTCAGTAGCTAAACCCATAAATCTGGTTGGTGGTGGTTTGCTGCTGCACAGTGGGCGTGTAATTTGAACTTCAGAAATTATTTGCTCCCATAGACGCGTAGAATTTATCCAAATTAAACTGAATTGATTTGCCCGAGGCCAGTTCAGTCAGGTTCGTCAACCCGCGCGAGCCAAAGTCAGCGCGCACATAGGCATTCATCAAAGAATCAGCTTGGGCTGCCACCGCCAAGGTAACAAGGCAGGCGAGCAGAGAAGAACGGATTCCAGCCAAGACAGAAAATTTTTTGCATTTGTGTCTGGTCATGCTGCTGTCAAAGTAACGCATCGCGACTGGTTCGTCGTGGTGGTTCATGGTTCAGTTCGGACAACCCTCGCTCCGAAAATGCCGCCGGCCATCCCGCCGTTTTGCGCTTGCAGCCGAATCGTTAGGGAAGTTTTATCTTTCGTGAACTGTTCGGGCAACGGGTAGGTCACGTCGCAAAATTTCCCCGGCGAGTTGTTATTAAGCGCTTGCGTGGTGATTTTTTGGCCGTTGACCAGAATATCGAAAACCCGCCCGCCGCTGTCGCTGCCCCAATAGGTGATGGTCAACGCGAGCGGCTTATCCGGCAGCCCTTTCATGTCCCATTGGAACCAGCCGCCGTCCGCCGCATCGCGCCATTTGTGGCCACCAGCGTCACCGGAACGGGTGTTCTCACCAATGAATTTATGGTCACGCTCCGGCTGCATTTCGCCGGGCTGAAAGAAATCCACCGTGCGCGCTTCGAGCTGCCGCTGGTGCTCCCGTTCCGCTTCGTAAGCCGCCTCGCGCGCCTGCCATTGCTGGCGGGTGAAAATATCCCAATAGACCGAGTAATGGCCTTCAACCACGCTGAAAAATGGCCGTAGTTCCACGTCGCGCGGACGGCCCACGCCCACGGTGCGAAAGGTGCAAGGCTTGCCGGCCACGGGCTTGATCCACTGCGACAGCGGACGGTTATCCGTGCGCAGCACCGGAACGTAATCGGGTTTTACCGCCGCCGGATCATTTTGCGGGCCAAGCTCTCCGGCAAGCACCGACGGACCGAACATGATTGCAACACGATTGGGATTGTCCGGCATCGGCTGCAAATGTAGCGACTGCGGAATCGTCACATCAACGCGGTCGCCGGTTTTCCACTCGCGTGTCACGTCGGCGAACGAACTGGGCGTGGAGTTCTCTTTGACGCGCTTGCCGTTCACTGAAATGGCGAATCCACTTTCAACCCAATACGGATGCCGGATGCGCAACATGAATTTTGTCGGATGCTGGCAATCAAAAATCAGCGCCGTTGTATCCGCATCGGGAAAATGGGTTTCCTGCCGAACGCGAACACCGCGTTCCTGCCAGTTCAGTTCCGAGGCGATGAAGAGATTTACGAACAGACTGTCATCGGTGTGGAAATAAATTCCCGCGCCGTGTCGGGCATGGTTTTCCATGCCGGTCCCGACGCAGCAGGTGAAGCTTTCAAATTTGGTCTGGTAATGTTTTTCACCGCCCATGGCGAGGGTAAGATTATAAATCACGCGCCCATCTTCCGGGTCTTGGCTGGAAAGAATGTGATCAAACAGAGCACGCTCGTAAAAATCCGCCGCGTCCGCTGAAGCTGTCCATTCAAAAATATGGCGGGTGAGCTTGAGCATGTTATAGACATTGCAGGTCTCGGTGGTGTTCTCGCCGAGGCGGTCGTTGAGATGGTCAGGTTCGCCCAGATGTTCGTTGAGACCATTGCCACCGGTAACATAGGAATGATGATGAGTTATGCGATCCCAGAAAAATTCAGCGGCAGTAAAATCATTCGTGTCGCCGGTGAGCTCGTAGAGGTCAGCCAGGCCGATGAGTTTGGGGATTTGCGTGTTGGCGTGAAGTCCGTTGAGCTGGTCAATCTGCTGCGTCAGCGGCACCAGCACCTGTTCGTGATAAAACCGCCGGGAAAGTGCCAGATAACGCGCCTCGCCAGTGTCGGCATAAAGATCGGCGAGCACCTCGTTCATGCCGCCGTGTTCACACGCGAGAATGGTTTGCATCTGGTCGTGATTGATTACAGACAATGTGCGGTCAATGAAATCCGCCAGCTTTTTTGCCGCTGCCAGCGCCTTGGCGTTTCCGCAGAGCCGGTAGGCATCCCGCAGCCCAGCGAGTTCCTTGTGCAGCGTGTAAAACGGCACCCAGCCGCCGTTCAGGTCGAAGCCTTTGGAGGTGAGAATGCCCCGACTGATCTCGGAAAAAATACGTTTACCCTCGGGGATGGCGGCGATGTAGCCGTTGCCATTGGTCGCCTGACACAAAGCCAGTTCGTCCACGATGTAATTGACCCGCTCCAGCAATTTGTTATCGCCGGTAGCCTGATACATTTGCGAGCAGGCTGAAAGGTAGTGACCTAAAATACAGCCCGCCACACCTTGGGATTCCCAGCCGCCATACACCGGAGCTTTTGGCTGGAGTCCAGCCTCCTTGCGATACCAGGACAACATCCGGTCTGGTTCCAATGCCAGCAGATAATCATGATCCAATTCCTGCGAATGCTTGAACGGCCCGTCGAGCAATCGCACGTCGGCCAAGGCGAACGGTTCCGCTTTAAGCGGCACAAGGGATTTCTCTTTCGGCTTAAGCAATTCTCCCGCCACGGAGATCGCTAACGAAGCGGAACAAAACAGGAAAGCCAGTAGAGCCAGCGGAAATTTATTTGGCATGTTTTATGGATTATTGTTCAGGATGACATTACAACTGATCTTTGTCTCCCTAAACATTGTCAAATTCTGACATCGTATTGACAAACTGTGCTGGGGTCTTGCTAAGCAAACGCGAGACGGCTGGGCTATTCAACCTGAATCGCTTTGGGAACAACTATATCAAAAGCGTCTGCTCCTGCTGTCACCATCCGGCACGATTAATCCTTAAATTACAAAATCAAGCGACACATTCACTAGGACGGGCTTAATTTATCCTTTGCAAAAAGACAGAAGCGCTTTAACATGTCTTTTATGGAAAGAGAACCGAATCAAGTCATCCGGCAGAAAATCATCGATGCGCTCACTGCTCCCGTGCCGGCGCACACCCGGCGGGATGTGCATCTGCCCGGCATCAAAGGCAAGGTAATGGCCGTGATCGGGATGCGCCGCAGTGGTAAAACCACTTTTCTCTGGCAATGCCTCGCGGATCGGCTCAAGGCCGGCACCCCGCGCGATGCTCTATTGTATTTTAATTTCGAGGATGAACGGCTGGCAGAAATGACGGCCGAGGAATTGCAACTGGTCGTCGAGGAATACTTCAGCTTGCATCCCGAACATCGCGACACCAAACGAGTCACTTTCTTCCTCGACGAAATCCAGGAAGTGCCCGGCTGGGAAACCTTCGTCCGGCGGCTGCTGGACACCGAGAAGGTGGAACTGTTCCTGTCCGGTTCATCCGCACGCCTGTTGAGCCGCGAGGTCGCCACCAGTATGCGCGGCCGGGCAATGGAAGTGTTGGTGCATCCTTTTAGTCTGCGGGAAACCTTGCGGCATCGCGGGGCCGAACCGATGTCACCTTGGACAGATTTGCCCAAGGCCAACCGCTCGACGCTCGAAAAATATTTTCGCGCTTATCTCGCCGAGGGCGGATTCCCCGAATCGCAAGGCGTGCCTGCGCGTGACCGTGCCAGTCTGCTGCGCACTTATGTGGACGTGGCCATCCTGCGGGATGTGATCGAACGGCACGATGTCACCAATCCGGCGGCGCTCCGCTGGCTGCAACGCCACTTGCTCGGCAATCCCGCCGGGCAGTTCAGCGTGCAGAAATTTTTCGACACGCTCAAATCCCAGGGATTGCCCGTCGGGAAAAATACCCTGCACGATTATCTGGCTCACTTGGAAGATGCTTTTCTGGTGCGAACGGTTTCGTTGCACACGGCCTCCGAGCGTCAGCGCATGGTCAATCCGCGCAAGGCATATCCCATTGACCCCGGCCTCATTTCGCTTTATGAACGGACCGGACGCATCAATCTCGGCCACGCCCTCGAAACCGCCGTCTTTCTGGAACTGGAACGACGTGGTTGTGAAACAGACTACGTTCGCACCCGCGATGGTTACGAAGTGGATTTCTTTGCGCGCAGTCCCGAAGGCGACACGACCCTGATTCAAGTCTGCACCGATGTCAGCGACCCCGCCACTTACGAACGTGAAGTCCGCGCTCTGGTGGCAGCGGCGGCGGAGCATCGTGGCGCAACCCCGTTGCTCCTCACGTTTGACACGCTGCCACCGCGTTCGCCACTGCCAAAACCTTTGCGTTGGCAACCGGCCATCGCGTGGCTGCTGGGCGACATACTGCCGGAAAAATAAACTCAAAGGATCATTCTCTTTGCAGACCACGCTTCGCGCCAAAATCTCAAACCATTGTCGCAAGGGGACGCTCACTGATGAGAGTTGGCAATTCTTTTCTGAAGCAGTTCTCCACGCGCGAAATCTTAGAAGCAAAAGCCCCGGAGCCGGGCGGTTTGTCATAGGTGGAGCCGCAGGGGACAGGGCGGACGACCTTGACAAAGTGACCGGCGACTTACCATTGAAACCGGATTCGCGCGGTTCTGATGTGCGCGGCTGCGCCCCTCAACGGAATGTCAGTGGATGAAAATGTGAAACGTGGATTTCCGTTTATCAGCGATACTTGAATGCAATGACCACGCCGACAACAAAACCAATCACGATGCCGACAGCAATCAGTCCGAGCAAGGCCAGCCAGTCGCGTCTGATTTGCAGCCCGGCGATCCGGCCATCCAATTCCTCGCAGGATTTCTGAAACCTTTCACTGGCAGCTTTCAGGTCGTTCTTGACGCGATGATGTGCGGAAACCCCGTCATCCAGATGTTTTCTGATGTCCATGGCGGCGGCTCCGATTTCCTTCAACTGGCTGCGGAATGAACCGGAAGCCTGATTCAATACCTCGGTGTGAGTTTTGACGATGTTTTCCAAATCACCGGCTTGCTCCTCACCAACGGCGGAAAGATTGCCGATCAGCGCGGCGGTCTGCCGCCGGTATTCGGCCAAATGCAGTTCGATTAATTTGCGGGATTCATTTACCGCCTGTGGCACGAGTGCAGCCGCACGCCATTGTGCCCGCGTCAGCATCACCAGTTGCACGGGAAATCCATCCTCATCCCCGTCGCACCATTCGGCCAAAATTTTGCGCATCCGTTTGGCTTCCTCGGCGGGAAGCCCGTTGCACAAAAAATCAAAATCCGTGTCCTCCATGATCATTCTCCGAAGTTCAATTGTGGCTGCGGTTCGGCTTTCGCCTTTTCCTTGGCCGGCGCAGATTTTTCCTTGGGAACAAATTCGGTCGGCAACAACAGATCGGCGATGGCATCGTATTGTCGGAACAATTTCTGCATCGCCCACTGGATTTCACCCGCCAGCAGCCGTTCCAAGTGACCGGCCTCAACGTGCGAAAGTTCGGCAAAGCTCAAGCCGCGCTTGGAAATTGCCTCGGCCTTTTCAATTGCCAGCAGTGTGGTCGGCGTCACCGCTGGTAACGTCACGGACTTCGCGCCAAACTCGATTAACTGCTTTTCCAGTTGTGAGCCTTTGAACAAATCCCCGCGCGCCTTGGCGGGATTGTGGACGACACAATAGTCCACACGGTCGCCGGCATACAAAAAAAGTCTGCCCGCGTTGGTCATGCTCTCCGTGTCGTCGGTTGGAAATAAAAAGAACGTGAGCCGGACGCCCTGTTCGGCACAAACGTCCAGCACCTGCAATTCTTCCAGCGCGCTCAAGATCAAGGCGTCGGCTTGGGCGCGGGTGTCAATGACGTGAACGGGGGCCGAATCTTTCAGCACGCGCCGGAACAAACTTAGCAATGCCGTCTTGCTCTCGTGCTCGTTGCCGAGATGATAGGAGCGCACCGCTTGCGGGTGGCGGTTGGCAAACGTGTGATGCCGGTCATCGAGGTCGGAGCCGTTCCACGGCACGCCGAGCTTGTCGAGCCAAGCGGTGCGGAATTCAGCCTCGAAACTTTTGCCGAGATTGCCTTTGGATTGGGGGTTAAGGTGGATGCGTCGGGTGGTGTTCATAGTTTTGTTGGATCGTTTAGTTTGATGTTTTCAGGACTCGGTTGCCGGTAAGAACGGGGCGTTGGCGTGGCTGCCAGCACTGGCCTGCTGGCCGATGCCGATGGGTTCACTGGAGCCGGTAGCGACATCAATGCTCGGTCCTCCCAATGAGGCTTGGTTTGGCGTTTCAGGTAGCGCCGGTAAAACTGGTGCAGTCCCTGAAACGTGATGGCGCAACCTTTCTCGGTGCGGAGCAGCGTGGCGATTTCCTGCCACGTCCGTCGCTGCTGGCGCTGTTCGCGGATGAACTCCACGAACGCTACGAGCCGGCTTCGATATGCGCGCCCGCCGCCCCGCCGTTCCTTTTTGGTTTCCGAATCCATTCACCGCCAGTTTAACCGAGCCAATGATGGTGGTGTTAGCGAGTAGCGGGCGAGTTGAGTGGGGAAAACGGTCTAGTTAATGGCGATAAGTTTATTGAGTATTGAAAGGCGTTGAATCGCATGTTGAAACCGGTTGAACGGTGTTTAACCGTGATGTTGAAAGGTGTTGAACCGCGTTGAATTCATCAACGTCCTTCAACGCATTTCAACATGGTGATTTATGTCGCCGGCGCATCGCCAAAAAACCTACGCGAAACCGTAGGGGTGAGGCGTCCACCTTCAAGCTGACGAATAGGAGGCCAACCCATTTGCATAAAATTCGACCGGCATCGGTCAAACACGAATGTTCATTGCCAACATTTGGCGATGGTTGATTGGATGAAAATTGATCTCGTGTCGCGCTGAATGTCCGTTTCTGAAACCAGTGCGCAACGAAGCGGCTGTGAAGTAAGCGAGGTTTTAGAAACGGACATTGAGGGCGTGACATCATTGGTTCAGGTCACTTGCCGGCGATTTGTCTGCGCGGTTTGTGAGGCACGAGCAAACTGGCAGTCAAAGCGCCGTAATCCCACCGTGAAATTGAGTCCCGGTTTGTTCGTGCTGGATTGCCTGCGCACTGAACGGGCGTTCTGAAACCGGCAGCGAAACGGAGCAAGTCGGGAGTGGCATGAACGGACGACGGCGGAGTTGCGCGCGGTTTTGGAACGACCGGTGAGTGCGTGACCGTCTAGTTTTTTTGGCGGTGATTTGTCTGGCCGGTTGCTGAATACCTGGAGGCAAGCCGGCCAGTCAAAGCGCCGTCATCACATCAGATGGAAATGCCCTTGGATTTTTTATAGCCCTGTTCCAATTGCTGTTCCCGAAACCGTTTGATCTTCTCGTTCTGGCTTTTGGCGATGGCAGTCAAAGGAAGAATCTCCGGCCAGTTGATCAGATGCTTTGCGCCAATTTTTTTAGCACGCTGGTCGGTCGTCAATTTCAGCACTTGATTCGCGGCACCGAGCCAGTGCCTCGCCGGGAGCTCGCCGCGTTCGACCCGTTGCAGGAATTCATCCAAAAACGCCCGGACACAGGGCAGTAAAATCTTCAGGTGCGGCACATCGTGACGTTTTACCTGCGGCACACTGGTGACCAATTCCAGCTTGCAGGCCAGCAATGAAATGGGATCAATCACGCGGATGGTTTTTCCATTCCACTCTGTTTGAACTGCCAATTCGTCCACCGAACCCGAAACCCCAGGAATCCGTCGGACCACTTCAATGACTGACTTTAGATCGCCAATTTGGAAAGGAATGGCTCCCGCCAGCGAGGTCATTTGCACCTTGGGCGGATAACCGGGAGCCAGTTCCAATTGCCGGGCGATGCGCTGGACATCAGCCACCCCGCCTTTGAAATCAATGTCCTCGCTGGTGAACGGCCGTAAAGCTTCAAGTTGTGGTTCGGTCGCCAGATAGCGTTCCGCCCAATAGTTGACCGCCTGACCGCCGATGAGGAGATAGGGTTGTCCGGTGGCGTCGCGGATTTTGAAGACTTCCGAAAATTGCTGGAGGGAAAAGCCCACGGTTACGCCCATTTAGCCATGGCGCGGGCAACCTGTTTGAAATTGGTGATGCGCCACTTGGCCCCATCTCCGACCAGTGAGGCACGTCGCTGTTGGGCCACTGCTGCTGCCGGACTGCGGCGAGCCCTGCGCGCAGCCGCCATGCGGCTTTGCGCTTCCTGACGTTTCACTGCATTGAAATCCACCGTCTTCACAGACCAACACATACCGCAATCTGAAGTCAAACGCAAGTTTGAGCGCCACCGAACCGAACCGGCGTGATTCAGATGTGAACTCCGTGCGATTTTGAAACCTGTTGCGTTTGCGTCTGACGAATCGCCTCATGTTCCCGGGCAATCCGGCTTTTGGTCAGCAGCACCGCCGCGCGTTTGCCCCAGCGTTGGGCGATCTGGCGATAGCGCGGGTCGTTCTGATAATGCGCGGCCAGCAGGTCCAGCACCGAAAGCCGATCCCCGCTGCGCGTGATGTTCTCGCGTAGCTGCTCCTTGTCGCTGGTAAAAATATGGATGCCCTTTTTGCCACGCGAAATGGTGACATACCATTGCTGCTGGCTCGTCGCTGCCTTCGTCGCTGAATCGGAAAACAACACCTGATCTACCGACTTGCCCTGCGAGGCGTAGGACGTGATGGCGTAACCCCGGACGAATTGCCGGAAGTTTTTATCCAACACCCGGCCGTCAGCCAGTGCGATTCGACCATCAGGCTGGACGGCCTTGACCGTCACCAGTTCGCCATTGACCAGCTTCCGGTTTTCCACGCTACGGCTATTGGCCTTGAGTTGCAGCCGGTCACCAGAAGCCAATGCCAGTTCCTTGCGCTGGCAGGCCGTCAGCTTGTCGAGTTGCTTGAACGGAATAGGAACCGCCCGCGAATCAGCTTCCACGAGCAAATGCGTGTCCGTAATCTGTTTCAACTTCGCCGATTCACCGGCTTTGAACCCGCGCACATCGCGATTGAACACCAGCACGGTGTCGGGAGTGTAAGAACGGGCATCACGTTTTTGCGCGTCAGTCAAATCCACCGGCTGAAATGCCGTAACCGTGGTTTCCGATTCACCGATCAATTTGTCCTGTTTGAGCGCGATGCGAATGGCGTCGTTCACCTTATGAATCTCATTCCAACTTTGGGAAACGACCACGGTGGATTGATGCTGTTTCACCAGTTCCAAGTAACGCGCCGTGAGCTTTTCATGTTTGTCGGCCAGCGTGCAGGACTCGATGGTTTTCATTTTGTCCAGTCGTTCAAATGATTCCGTGAACTTGCCGTCGCGGGCTTCCGTGACCGCCTGCCGGTATTCCCGGATGCGCCGGCGTTCCTCGATGGATTTGGCCAGCGCCGGATTTTGGCGACGGATGTTCGTCAATTCCACGGGCTGGACGCCTGAATGCTTTTCAATCGCGCGCAACGCATCCGTCGCCTCGACCGCCCCATGCTGCCGGGTGTCCCCCGACAAAATCAACCGCGCCTTTCGCTGCATCACCAATCGGATCAACTCCAACATGGTCTTGCCACCAAGCTGGCCGGCCTCGTCCACAATGACGGCGGCACCTTCAGCCAGTTCGCGTCTAGCCAGAAAACTGGCGACGGTCACCGGTGCGGGAAACCCGTCGCGTTCCATGTCCAGCACCTGCTGGCGTTGCGGCGCGAGGACGACCACCCCGCGCCCGCTGTCACGAATTTTCCCAACCAGTTCGCGGAGCACAAAACTCTTGCCCGTGCCGGCCCCACCGCGAAAGACCGAGACGCGGTTGCGGTTGGACAAAAGCGCAGCGAGAGCTTCGCGCTGTTCCTCGTCCAGTTTCGGATCAAACGGCTTTGGCTCCCACACCAGCGGATGACAATCACTGACACCTTGCCTGACGGCGTAGACAATTTCCGCCTCGCGTTCGAGATGCTCGCGCGTGGAAACTTGGCCGGGATGATAGTCAAATCGCAGATAGCTGCGCTGCCGCGTGACGGCTTGAATGTCCGCCAATGAAACATCCCGACCTCGGGCGCGTTCGAGCGCGTGACGCCACAGTTCATGCTCACGGACGATGGAGCGGCGTTCAAACAGATGTTGCTCCGCCCAGACGACGGACTGCTCGGCAACTTTCACGTCGGGAACCAGCTCGGGAGCTTTTGCCACCGTCAAACGGTGCAACGATGATATTTCATCTGCCGCCATCTGACCGGCCCACACGGTTTGCAGTTTTGCCAGACCGATGTCCCGGATTTTTCGGGGGCGTTCCTTGTGCGCGATGTTTTCACGGATGGCGGCAAGGTTGCCTTCAGCCTTATCCGGCTCGCGCGCCAAAAGTTCCTTGGTCTGCTGGTCAATCTCCCGATGCCGCTTGGAAAATCTTTCAATCAATGCCGGCGCGACCCCCTTGATCTCAAAATCACCACGCGTTTTGTTTTCAATTTGATAACCAAACTTCACCAGCTCGCGGCTCAGCTCATGGTAATAGACATTCTCGACAAATTTTTGCGCGGCGAACATCTCGTGGTTCTGCAATGCCTTCCATTGCTTTTCGATGGCGTCAAACGTGGCATTGAACACGATGCAGTGCGTGTGCAAGTGCGGATCAAGTGCCCGCGACGTGTCATGCCGGAACATCGCCGCCACGAGATTGCCCGTAGGCCGGTCAGTGCATTGGCCGTCCTTACGCACCCGCGTTGCCGCGAAGATTTGCAATTGATTCATGGCCAACGTCACCGCCTGCTCGTGCGCCTCGACGATGCGCGAGTCGTCACCCACCAGCGCCGCGATGGAAACGGATTTGGGCGGGGAAAAGGTGAAATCGTAAAATACCCGGCGATTGGCCGACTCGCGTTCTTTGCCATCCGCCCCAATCTCGGTTCGGGTGGTCTTTTGGCGGAGCGTCAGCCGCTCGCCGGTTTGTGGATGAAGATTTTCGCACAGGCGGACGAATTCGGCGGCGGTGGTGATGCCATTCAGTCCGAGTTCAGCCGCGCCCCGACCGAACCACTGGCCGGGGACGGTTTGCCCCTCGGCATAATAATCGCCGACCGCCAGATGTTCCTTAAAATACTTTTTGGCGTCTCCAAGATTATATTGCGCCTTGGGTGCGAGCATAGCCGACAGTCTAAATCACACGGCTTAAATATGGTCAGCGGGCAGCCGACGCGCGCATCTGAATCACCACACCATTTGCTCTTTTGGATTTGCGGGCATTCTTGGCCTGCCAGTGCTGGCTCAAGGTTGCGGTCGCCCGTGACAGCCATTCTTCGTCATCCTCCAGTCCCAGCACTTTTTTTCGGCTGAAATACTTTTCACTGCTGGGGGTGGGCTGGCCCAGCGGTTTCAGCAGGCCGCGCGCGACCAGAATCGGCAGATCATGCGGCTTGAAACCCAGGCAGGCCGCGACCTGCACGATGTTCATCCGGGCGGGCAGCCGCGGCAGATTCAACACCTCTTTCTGCTCGTTATTCATAGTGTTTTTGCTCGGTGGACATTTTCTCAAAAATCGGATTTCTCAACTCTGCCAGAAATGCGGCGCGCGGACTTGTATCACATACACAAAATGAATATCTCAAACCGCAGTCACTCCGACGGTGGTGATTGATTCGGCGTTCGCGTAGTAAAGACGATGCCAAAATTGACCGTGGCGGAATTTCCTCGTGACCGTCTCCGTCGCAAGCCGCCGCTGAACACCCAGGCAATCACCGCCAGCGACAGCCAGACGAACACGAGGTAAAGATAAACGCCGTAATCAGAGATAAGGGCGTCCAGAAAGTTGAACACCGGATTGAGCAATTCAGCCGGATTTAAGTTCATGGCTGGCCCTCCGCTGAATTGATGATGGCGAGAATGGCCGCCTTGAGTGGGGCTGGCAACTTATCCCATGCAGTGACTACTTGGGACAAGTCGTGGCTTGACGGGACTGAAATTTGTGTGTCTCCTTGTGTGTCGTCGTGCGGATTTCCCTTATTATCGGCGGGAAATTGTGGGGTTCGAATCCCCCTCTCTCCGCCACTTTCAATCAGTCCCAATTAAACTAATCTTTCGGTGGGGAAATTTTAACCACCGACCGATGCATCCTTTGCCTCGCCTTCTGACGGCTGCTAAAAGTTGCGTTAAAATATTTTCACCGACGCCGTCCGCCCGCATATTGTGGTAAATGTCCGTGGAACTCACAGAAGCGTTGCTCGCCAAAATCGCCGGCTGGGACGTCGTCAAACGCGCCCGCGTCTATGTGGAGCAAGGTCAGGTGGTCAGTTCGAATTGGGCGCCACCGCTGTTGCGCGGCGTCGTGCATGGCACCGACGGCGCCTATCGCGCTTCGCTCGTGCTACCCAATGACATTGATGTCGAAAACCTCTGCAACTGCCGCGACGCACGACAATGGGGCAAAATCTGTCCGCACGTCGTCGCCGTCGGTTTGCATTGGCTCAAGGCGCAAAAACCTCCTGCCCCCGCCACTGCCTCGCCCGCAGCACCACAAAAAAAATCGCCCGCCCTACTCCGTGCGCCTGATGGGGAACCGGCTGAATTGTACGTCATTCTCCCGCCCAACTTGGACGCCGCCCTTGCGCGCGGCAAATTAATGCTCGTGCTTGAAGCAAGCTGGGCCGGTGGACGTTGCCCGCTCAACGCACTGCCAAAAGGCCGGTCCTTTGCCTTTTCCGACGCTGACGCCGCCGTCATCACGCACCTCGAAACGCTCACGGAAGGCGAGACGCCCGCGCTGCTGCAATTAGACGCGAAAGATTTTCTGCCGCTGCTGCCCTTGCTCGTGGACCACGAACGACTCACGCTCGGAAAAACCGCCGCCGTTCGCGTCACCCGCACTCCCCTACCCTTGCCGCTGCGCGCTACACTGGCAGCGGATGGCGAAATCGTTTTACGATTGAAAGAAAACGTGGCTAACCTCGCCATCCTCGGCGATTGGGTCTGGCACCAGCACCGTTTCCAACCGCTCGGCTTGCCGCCCGCGCTGCAATCCGTTCTCCATGCACCGGTGCGCGTGCCCCGATCGCAGGTGCCGACATTTCTCAGCCAGCATTGGCCGCAATTGGCGGCAGGTGGGATGGAAGCCGATTTTAAGTTGGAAGATTTTTCGCTCGCCCCGCAACCGCCGCGTTTTCTGCTCGCACTCAAGGGCGGGCTGACGCAGTTAAGCGGGCTCCTGCAATGCGCCTACGGCACGCGCATCATGACGAGCGGCGTCACCGCGCCGGAAGAAAATCTTTGGCTGCCGGACCCGGCCGTGCCCACCCGCTATTCCACCCGCGATTTCGACGCTGAACGCGCGGCGATAGCACGGTTGCAGCGCAGTGGTTTTTCCGCGCCCGACACGCAGGGAAAATTGCAATTGCTCGGCCAGAGTCCGGTGTTGAATTTTCTGGCTCGCGAATTTCCCCGACTGCAAGCCGAATGGACGGTGACGCTGGACGAGCAATTGGAAAACCGCACGCTGAAAAATCTCGAACGCGTCGAACCACGTTTTTCCATCACGTCCTCCGGCGTGCAATGGTTCGATCTCGGAGTCGTGTTCGCAGCCGGCAGCGGCGAAACCTTTTCCGCCGCCGACATTCAGCGCTTGCTTCTATCCGGCCAAAACCATGCGCGGCTTAAGAATGGAAAACTGGCGGTCATCGACACCGGCGCGGTCGAGGAATTGCAGGAAGTGCTGCTCGACTGCGCGCCGCAGCAAAACGCCGGCGGCTACCGCATCGCCAGCACGCAGGCAGGTTTTCTCGAAGCGACGCTGCGGCAGCACGCCGATTGGAAAGTTCAAGCCCCGGCCGCGTGGCGCGAACGTGCCGCCAAGCAAAGTGGCGAGGCCGCGCTGGAATGTCCACCGCTCGGCGCGTTGGAAAATATTTTGCGACCGTACCAAAAGCAAGGCGTCGCATGGCTGCATTTCCTGCGCACCAATGGTTTCGGCGGCATCCTCGCGGATGAAATGGGCCTGGGCAAGACGCTGCAAACATTGGCTTTTTTGAAAACGCTGCGGCCGATTTCGGCGGCAGAAACAAATCCACCGGTCGCCGGTCGCCGGCCGCATTTGATTATTTGTCCGACGACGCTGGTGTTCAACTGGGTGGCTGAAGCAAAAAAATTCACGCCGGAACTCAAGATGCTCGCGCTGCACGGACCGGACCGGCATGCGCATTTTGCCGAACTCGCCGCGAGCGATTTGGTCGTGACCAGCTACGCCCTGCTTCGCCGCGATGCCGAAAAATACCGCAGTGTGGAATTCGACACCGTGGTGCTCGACGAGGCGCAGCACATCAAAAACCGCCAGACACAGAATGCGCAGGCAGTGAAATCCGTACGCGCGCAGCATCGGCTGGTATTGACCGGCACGCCGCTGGAAAACTCGGTGCTGGATTTGTGGTCCATTTTTGATTTTCTCATGCCCGGCTATCTCGGCACCCCGAAAGATTTTCGCGAACGGTACGAATTACCCATCGCCAAAGAAAAAAATGCCGAGGCGCAATCCCGGCTCGCGCGCCGGCTGCGACCATTCCTGCTGCGCCGATTAAAAAAAGAAGTGGCCGCGGATTTGCCGGCGAAGATCGAGCAGGTTTCCTTCTGCGAATTGACCGCCGAGCAACGCGGCGTTTACCAACAGGTCATCGAAGCGAGCCGCAAGGAAGTACTCGCCGCCGTTGGCGCGGAAGGTCTCGCCAAGAGCCGCATGGTGGTGCTCACCGCCCTGCTCCGCCTGCGCCAAGTGTGCTGCGACCTGCGATTGCTGAAGCTGGACAACGTGCAACCGGCGAGCGCTTCCGGCAAGCTGGAGCTGTTCGGCGAGTTGCTGGAGGAAGTCATTGATGGCGGACACCGGCTGCTGGTGTTCAGCCAATTCGTCGGCGTGTTGGCGCTGCTAAAGGAACGGCTGGAAGCGGAGAAGATTGATTATTGTTACCTCGACGGTTCCACGGTCAATCGCGCGGCGGTCGTGGAGCGATTCCAGACGCAAGCGACGATTCCGGTTTTTCTCATCAGCTTGAAAGCCGGCGGCGTGGGACTGAACCTCACCGGCGCAGACACGGTGATTCATTTTGATCCGTGGTGGAATCCCGCCGTGGAAGATCAAGCCACCGACCGCGCGCACCGTATCGGCCAGACCAAAGTAGTGACCAGCTATAAACTCATCACGCGCGACACCGTCGAGGAAAAAATTCTAACGCTGCAGAATCGCAAGCGCGCAGTCATCAATGCCACCATCGGCGGCGAGGAGGAATTTGCCGCGTCACTCAACTGGGAAGAAATTCAGGAATTGCTGGCGTAACCGCCGGAGCCGCAACAACTTTACTCCGGCATTTTCATCATCTGCTCCGCGCCCATTGCCTGCGAGCCTTTGCCCAACTGCGCGCGAATTTTTTTGATGTCCTCGCCGGTGACGCCGCTGGCTTTGTTGCCCCAAGCACCGCGAATGTACGTCAACACCGCTGCCACGTCGTCATCCGGCAACGCCGCGCCCATTGCGGCCATAGCCATGTTCCAATCCTTGCCGCTGACTTTAATCGGCCCGTTCAACCCAAGCAGCGGAATGCGCGCGAGGCGGTTGTAGCCTTTGCAATTCACCAACTCGGAACCAGCGAGCGCCGGTGCTTGACCGGGTTTGCCCAATCCATCCGCGCCGTGACAGATGCCACACACGCTTTCATAAACCGTTTTGCCGCGCGCCAACGCCGCTGCGTCGCCGGACTGCGGCTGGCTTGCTTCGAGATTTTCCGCGCTGGCGTATGGGGCATACACTTTGGCGTCGAACCAAGCGCTGTGCTGGTCAAAATAATAACCACCGAAAAACACCAGCGCCAGCGTAGTCACAATGATCCACATTGGCGCGGTCGAACGCGTGGTGGTCGGTTCGCCGGTGGACGGAGGGCAGCAGGATTTTTTTTCGTCGCTCATTTATTTGGCAGCGGTAACAGGAGTGAACGGCGCTTCGTAAAGGGGAACGTTGTTTTTGAGGCTCAACAAATACGCCACGAGCTGCCGGGCTTCCGGCTTGGGCACCACTTCATAGCCGGCTGCGGGCGCAAATTCGCCGGTCAGCTTGAGCGCGTCGGGGGACGGCGCGGCGCCAACTTTGCGAACTTCGAACAGAAACTTGAAGGACGGCATCGTGGAATTTTTCACGACAGCTTTCGGCGCAAAGAGATGCTGCCAATGCCAGTTGGCGTCCGGCACGCGAACCCCGATGGTTGCCAGATCCGGACCGGCGCGAAGACTGCCCAATTGCACCGGTTGATCGTACAGATAATCTGCGGCCACACTCTGGCGGCTGCCCCAGCCGCGGGCGATATCCGCACCGGTGGCCACCACGCGCGTTTCGGTTTTGACCCCAACCGCTTTTAGACGGCTCGCCATTTCGGCGACCACTTCTTTATCGGTGGAAGTCAACAGCGTTTTCGGCAATTCACCCGTCCAGCCGTTGAGATTGGCCGCGAGGGCATTCGTGTAATCCGCCAATTTGGGCAGCACAAACAGCGATTTGGCAAACGCGAGAAAATCATCCGGCTTTTGAGTACCGAGTGCGGTGATCGTTACTTCGCTGGTCACGCCGGTCTGGCGCACTTGCTCGGTATGGCACGCGGCGCAGCCGTTCGCGCGATAAATTTGCAAGCCAATCGTCGCATCGCCCGTGCGCTGCGCCGGCCAATTGTCGGACGACTGGAGCACGAACGTCTCCTTCGCTCCGCCCAACTGCAATGAGGGAGCCAGCACCAGTCCGCACCACGACGCGCCGAGCGCCACGCCGGCGGCAAGAAAAACAGGCAGGCCGGTTTTCATGATTTCACCTCCGAGGTTTCCAGCGGCGACTTAATGTAATCCACCACGGTTTTAACCACGCTCAATTTCCACTGAATCGTCAAAACCAACACATTTAGCACCAAGCATAGCGATCCGAGCAACAGCAGCAATTGTCCCGTCGTGCTGATGCGCAGGTATTTGAGTGCCACCGCCGTGGCGTCCGCAAAAGCGACATTGGGATTGACTAACAATTTCCCTTGCGCCACTCCGCCGATGAGCAGCGGCAACACGAGCAGTAACACGCCGCCGGCGAACAAAAAGAAATTTGCTTTCGCCAGCCGCGCAAAGGGCAGCGGCTTTTCCATCACCTGCGGTAGGATTTCATAGATCGCGCCGCAGAGCACCATCCCAGCAAATCCGAGCAACTGCCATTGCGTCACGCCGAAATTAAACCAGGTGAAATCCAACACGCGGCTGTAGCGCGGACAGAATTCGCTGAGGTATAACAGGCTCGCTACAAAAAAACCGAGGACGCCGAATTTGATGAAGCAAAACGGTCCGCCTTTGCAGGCAACACACGCGCCGCTGACGGTGTTCCGCGTGACGATGGCCAGCGCGAGCACCGGAATGATCGCCAGCAGTGCAGCAAACGTGCTCGCGGACGGCAGCCAAGCCGGCAGAGGCGCACTTTGCGGAATGCCGCACCAAGTGCCAAAGAAAATCAGCGTGAGAAAACCGAACAATGCATAGCCCGCGCCGGCGAGCGGACGCCCCGCGATTTTTGGTAGGAAGTAAAATGCCGTCCCCATGCCGACCAACGCCAGCCAGACAAAAAGCAGGTTGTTCACAAACCACCAGGCGATGATGGGCTGAACGACACCGCGCGGCGGCGCATTGGAAACCAAAAACAAATTCGCCGACGCATAAATCCACGGAAACCACAGCAGCGCCGCGAACAAAAACCAATGGGCCGGGTACAATTCCCGCTCCTGCCGCCAGCCAAACGTGGCCGCCGCCGACACCGCGATCAGCAGAAACGCCGCAAACAGCAACACGGCGGCGGCGCGCGGAAATTCCAGCCAGAGGTGACCGGTGCTTTCACCCGCCAGAATTCCGCCCAATCCCACCAGCACACCGAGATGCCAAAGATGTGCCGCAACAACCGGCACCAACGGCAACGCCAGCGGCGCCCGGCTCAGCCGCGCAAAAATCCATAGCATCACGCCCAGAGCAGCAGGAATGCAAAATCCATAAAGCACCGCATCGTTCGCCGCCGGCGCCACCCGGCCGTAGGTCAACAACGGGCACGCGGATAGAAATTCCGGTGCGTGAAATTTGATTCCGGCAATCAAACCCAAGCCCAAGCCGACCACCAGCCACACCCCCGCACCGCCAAATAGCGCCAATAACGGCACGCGCAGCGAGGCGTTAATTTCGCCGGCGCAGATAGTTTTGTTTTCGGTCACGTTCATTCAAAAGCGCTCGGTTTTTCAGGAGCCTTCGGCAATTCAGCGCTCGCCTTTTGCTGGCGCGCGGCAAGTTCCGCCCGCGCGGCGGCAGGATCCTGCCACTGCTGAGCGGCCAATTGCACGGCGGTTTCAATCGGCAGCCGCACGATGCCGCGCGACGCGTCAATCCAGCCAGGTGTGGTCAACGAAATTGTTTCGGCCGCGCGAATTTCAGCTAAAGCCTTGGTGCGAGCCGCTGCGCGGTCCGCATCAATCGCGGGCACTGGCAAGGTCAATTTCACGCCTACCGTGAGGGCGGCAAAAATACCACCGGCGAGAATCAGCCCCAGCCCGGCGGCGGAAGCGCGGTTGATGGTTTGCGGATTCATTGGACACCTCCGACGCTCGGCTCCGCCAGATCGCGGACCACGTTGGCGCTAACGCCCATCGCTTCGAGCAGGCGCGGATCGCGCTGCGGATACGGTGCGTGCGCTTGAAATTTTTTCAGAAAAATCGTCGCGAGAAATCCGCCCATGAACAACAAACAACCGAGCGGTAGCCAGATCCACCGCAGCGGATAACCGTCGTGGTGCAGGGCGGGAAATAAATTGAAGGCCAGATCGGCCGCGTGCATCAGCCAAATCCAGAGGCAGACCGGCACGACGACTTTGAAATTGGTTTTCACGCTCACCGGCAACAGCGCAAAAAATGGAATAAAGCAATGGCCGACAATCAGCAACATGCTCAGCCACCACCAGTTCCCGTTTTCGCGGATGAGATACCAGAACGTTTCTTCCGGCATGTTGGCATTCCAAACGACGAAATATTGCGCGAATTCGGTGTAGGCGGATAGCAGTGTGAATCCCAGCAACAGCACGCCGAGGAAATAAAAATAGTTCGGCTGCAATACCGCTTTCAGCACGCCCTGCCGCAAGAGAATCACCGCGATGACATAGACTGTGGCCAGCCCGACCCACACGCTGTCCGAGAAGAAGTAAACGCCATACATGCAGGAAAACCACTCGTATTGCGTGGCTTTCATCCAAAGCACGCCGGAAAAAGTCAGTGTCAGCGCAAAGGCGACAATGCCCCAACCGGAATAAAAGCGCAGCTTGCGGGTGCATTCCGCCGCGCCGGTTTCATCCTGCTTCAACGACCACCGGCTCAACTGCGAAGTAAGCAACCACCAGATACCGAAGAAGACGGCTGAGGTCACCCAGAAGCCCATTGGTGTGAACACTGGCGCTTTGGCGGCCACCAAATTATTGGTCGCCGGATCCAGCGTCAGCCAATGATAAATTTTCGTTCCCATCAATCCGACCGGCACAAATAAAATCGCCAGCCACGGAAACAGCAAAGATGCCAAGTGCTCCGAAAAACGCCGGAGGCCAACGGACCAACCGGCATCAGTCAAATGATGCACGAGCACAAGGAACAAGGCCCCGAGCGCGATGCTGTAATAAAACAAGAACGCCAGCAGCCACGAAAAACCGAATTCCTGAAGTCCGTTGCGCTGCCAGCTCAAGCCCGCGCCCGCCAGCGATAAAATTCCGCCGAGCACCATCAGCACCTTCGGCAGCTTGCGCCAGCCGGACAAATCCAGCGACGGGGGAGAAGTTGTTTCAGCGCGGCTCATATCATTTCAAAGCGGCGGCTTGCGCCGTCGGCAAATCATTCGTCGTTCCCAACCAGCTCAATTGCAACGCGCGCACATACGCGACCACAGCCCAGCGGTCAGCGGTCGGCAGCAGCGGGCCAGCGGCGCCCATGACGCCTTTGCCATTGCTGATGGTGTTGAAAATCTCGCCATCGGCCATCGTTACCAACCGAGGATCGTGCAAATTGGCCACCGCCGGCATGACCCCGATTTTTTTGGTAATGCCATTGCCATCGCCAGTTCGGCCGTGACAGGGCGAGCAATAAATATCAAACCGCTCGTGGCCACGCTGGAGCAATTCAACCGTCACGCGCAGCGGATTGGTTTCCACAAAATTGGTCGTGCCGGTAACGCGGCCGGAATTCACCGGCGCATCTTCAAACGTGTACACGGCACCATTGGCCGTCGCCATCGGCTGCGTGCGTGCCACGGTGCCAGCGGGTGCGAACTGCGAACTGACGCCGTTGGCAAAAAAATGATTTGGCTCCTGCGGCCGCAACTTCGCCTGCCGGTCCATGTCGGGGAATAATTCCAGTGGCGGTTTGCGCGACATTTTGCCTTGCAGGCCGAGCATGCCGAACGCCGCCGCGCCGATGGCCGCGCCGATCAACAGGATGGAAATGATATAACGCATCAGTCCGTTTCCTCCACGGTTTCGATGTTGGCGCCGCCGATGGTGGCGAGCAACTGACGGGTTTCGGTGGCGGAAAATTTCAAATCATTTGCGCCGATGACAATAATGAACTTGTCGCGCGAGGCGTTTTCAAACCTTTTTTTGCCAAGCAGCGGATGGTGCAGACGCGGCAACTGGTTGATACCAAGCATGCCGATGAGCGCACCAAGCGCGCCGCCCATGATGAGCATGATGTACGCGGGAACAAACGTCATCGGCACGCTGAACAGCGGCTTGCCGCCGACCATGAGCGGATAATCAAAAGCGTTGGTGAACCAAATCAAACCCACGACGGAAGCAAACGCACCGGCGCCCATCGCCAGAGAAACCCAGCCGACGAGCGAATTGCCGTAGCCCATGACTTGGTCAATCCCGTGAATCGGAAATGGGGTAAATACGTCCCAGCGTCGATAGCCGGCGGCGCGGACTTTTTCCGCCGCGTGCAGCACTTCAGCGGGTGAATTGAATTCGGCCATGAGACCGTAGGTTTTTGTGCTCATGACCGGTCTCCTTTCTTCGCGCCACCGAGCGGATGATGCGGGTCGGCTTCAGGCATGACGCCCTTGACTTCGGAGATGGCAATCATCGGCAGAAATTTCACGAACAACAAATACAGCATGAAAAACGCGCCGAGCGTGCCGATGTACAAACCGATGTCCCACATGGTGGGCATGTATTTGCCCCAGTTCGCGGGCAGGAATTCCTGATAGAGCGAGCCAACCACGATGACGAACCGTTCGCACCACATGCCGCAGTTGATGAGCAGTCCGATGACAAACAGAAGCGCAAGATTGGAGCGGACTTTTTTAAGCCAAAGCAACTGGGTCACGCCAACGTTAATCACAATCAGCGCCCAACCCAAAATCCAATAAGTGTGTCCGAACAAGCGATGGCCAAACACCCAGCGCTCGTAAGAATCGCCGCTGTACCACGCGATGAAAAATTCCATCAGGTAGATGTAATCAATGATCAAACCGCTGACCAAGGTGAGCTTCGCAACTTTATCAATGTGGCTCTTGGTGATGACGTTTTCCAGTCCGCACCATTTGCGCAACGGAATCAAGATCACCAGCACCATGCCGAAGCCGCAGAACACCGCGCCAATCACGAAGTAGAGCGGGAAAATCGTCGCGTGCCAGCCCGCGATTTGCGCGGTGCAGAAGTCGAGACCGACGATGGAACTCACCGTGAACACCAGTAGCGTGCACAGTCCGGAAAGGACGACGTAAGCTTTTTCGTAATTGTGCCACTGCCACGCTGAACCAGTCCAACCCATCGCAAGGAAACTGAAAATAGTTTTGCGAATGCGCGTCGTCGCGCGGTCACGCAGCACCGCGAAATCCGGAATCATGCCCATGAACCAGAATAGTGTCGAAACCACCAGATATGTGTTCACCGCGAAAACGTCCCACATCAGCGGCGATTTGAATTGCGGCCAGTTGCCGTTGGAGTTCGGCACCGGGAACATGTACCAGTCAAACCAAGCGCGACCGACGTGAATGGCCGGATACAAACCTGCCATCATCACTGAGAAAACCGTCATTGCTTCCGCCATGCGGCCGATGGTGGTGCGCCAGTGCTGTTTGGTCAAAAAGAGCAGCGCGGAAATCAGCGTTCCGGCGTGGGCGACGCCGACCCACCAGATGAAATTAACGATGTCCAACCCCCACATCACCGGGTGGTTGTTGCCCCAGACGCCGACGCCGGTGAACACCTGGTAAAACAGGCAGACCGGGAAAATCACCGTCGCGGCGAAGGCGGCAGGCAAAAACAAAATCCACCACCACAGCGGCGTTTTGCCCTCGGCGAAGGCGGACAATTTATCTGTCAGCCAGCCCAGCCCCTGATTGCCTTCGACGACCGGCGCGCGGCGTAATTCCGCCGGCGGCGCCAACCGTTTCAACTCTTCAATGTTCACGGAGTCAGCCATTAGCTGTTCCCTTTCTTCGTAAGACTCTGGCTTTCGTATTCTTCCGTGCTGAACGGCTCGCTCCGGTAATCGGGCATCGCGGGATTAGGATTGCGAATGCGCGCCAAATACGTCGTTCGCGGCATCGTGAGCAAATCGCCAAGCACGGAATAATTATGCGGCGAAAGCTTGAGCTTCGACACCGAGCTGTCTGCGTCGCTCACGTCTCCAAACACGATCGCGCCTGCCGGACACGCCTGTTGGCAGGCGGTTTTCGGCACCGTGCCAGCGGCTTCGGAAAGTCGCACAGCGTCACTCGCGCCGGCTTTGGCTTTCTGGCCGATTTTGGCGTGCTCAATCCGCTGCGTGCAATAAGTGCATTTCTCCATGACGCCGCGCATGCGTACGGACACGTCCGGATTTTTTGAGAGCTTGATGAGATCCCACTCGTCTTCCGTGCGCATCCCGCTGTTCGGGTCTTTCCACCAGCGCAGCAAATCCCATTCTTTCTTGCCGTTTTCCTCGGTGAAATGCGTCAGCGTCGTGGAGTACGCCGTGCCCTTCAACTCGGTCAGCGGACGTTTGTTGAAATCGAGATAATTAAAGCGCCGCACTTTGTACGGACAATTGTTCGAACAATAGCGCGTACCGATGCATCGGTTGTACGCCATCACGTTCAAACCTTCTTGATCATGGACCGTCGCGGCCACCGGACAAACGTTTTCGCAGGGTGCCGTCTCGCACATCTGGCACATCATCGGCTGGTTCACCGCTTGCACGTCGTCAATCCATTCGGCGAACTGTTGCCGCTCGTCCGTCTGGTTCATGTCCGCGCCGAAATCAAAGCGGCTGGCATTGTGCTTCTTTTTCGGATCGCTCGTAAAATAGCGGTCCACGCGCAACCAATGCATTTCCCGACCGCGCAACACCTGATCCTTGCCCACAATCGGAATATTATTTTCGCTCTGGCACGCCACGACGCAAGTGCCGCAGCCGACGCAAGCGTTCAAATCCACGGTCATGCCCCACTGGTGCAGCGCCGTTTTTTTGGCCTCGTCGAGCGGATTCGGATAAAGTGATTTAACAACGGGCGGTTCAACGCCGTGAAATTTTTCCTGCGCAAACGTAGGCTCCTTGAGAAATTCCTCGAGATTGGCCTCGCGTACCGCCGGCCGACCTTCCATGCTCCAATGATGCTGCGTGCAGGCCAGCACATAAGTCTCACCGGTCTTTTTTACCGTGGCCCCAGTCTCGATGTATTTGCCAGAGAAAATTTTGTAAGCGTTAAAACCCACGCCGGTGCCGACGCGACCGGCCTTTTCGCGGCCATAACCGAGCGCGAGACCGAGCGAATAGTCCGCCATGCCCGGCTGCGTCCAAATCGGACCTTTGACGCTCTTGCCGTTCAGCGCAATCTCCACCACGTCCCCATTCACCACGCCCAGTTCCTTCGCCGTCTTGCGACTGACGAGCACGGCGTTATCCCAAGTCATCTTGGTGATGGGATCGGGCAACTCCTGCATCCAGCCATTGTTCGCGTAACGGCCGTCGTCCACCTTCGAGTCGCGGAAAAATATAACTTCGAGACTGGAGGCGGACGGCGCGGTCGAAGTTGAAATTTTTGGAACGGAAATCGAAAAATTCGACAGGCCAACCGGAGCTAAAGCCGAATCAGCGACAAATCCGTTGAACAAGGCCTTTTTCCAAGCCTCATCGGAACCACTGAAAGTTTCGCGGACGATGTCGTGCGGATTGCTCGGCGATTCGCCGGCAATGCGGGCGAGCAATTCCAATTCCGTAATTCCGCCGAATAACGGCTGAATGAGCGGCTGAACCAAAACCGTGTTGCCATCGTTGGCAACCGCGTCACCCCACGATTCTAGGAAGTGCGTCGCCGGAAAATTCCAAGCGGCTTTCTCGGCTGTTTCGTCCTCGTAATAACCAAGGCGAACCACGGACTTGGCTTTGGCCAGCAAACTAGAATTGTAAGAGGGATTTCCACCCAGCACGACCAGCGTTTCAGCCGACAAACTGCCGACGTCAGAATTAGTTGTTTCGGCGACCGGCAAAAGCGAAATTGGGCCGGTGAACGCCCCCAGCGAAGCGTTGATTTGCTGCGCCAGCAAATGAACTTCCAGCGGCTGGCGTTGACCGACGACAACCATGGCTTTGCGCCGGTTGTTCATCAAATCTTTCGCACATTCCGCAATCCACGCGGCATCCACACCAGCAGGAACAGCAACCGTCGAATGAGAAATAGTCGCCGAAATCGCTTTGGCGATTTGCGCAATCAGGCTCGCGTTGACACGCAGACGGTGATCCGCATTGGCGCCGGTCAACGTCAACAAAGATTCGACCGCATAAAGTCGGTTCATCCCCTCGCCCGCCTTACGGCCCGCCGCGAATTCGCGAATGTGCTCGTGTGCACCATCTTCGCCGCCGAGAAAATCACAGTCGAGCGATAAAATGACTTTCACCTTGTCAAAATGGAACACCGGCTTCACGGACTGGCCGAACGCCTGCGTGGCCGCGCGTTGGTGAATGCCGGAATCAATCGCGTCGTAGGTGAACCACTGCGATTTGGGAAATTTCTGCGCGATGATTTTTTGCAGGCGGGCGCGCGATGGCGACGTGCTACTTTCGGCAAGGAATGCCAAGCCTTCGCCTTGGTTCGCAGAAAATTTTTGCGACAGTTCGTCGAGCAATTTCAGCGCTTCGTCGCGGGAAACAATTTTACCATCTTGCTTGAAATGCCGTGCACGGTCGGGGTCGTAAAGATCGAGGATGGAAGCCTGCGCGTAGCGGTCGGTACCACCATTGCCGCCGGGGAATAGCGCGTTGCCTTCGATTTTGACCGGTCGGCCTTCGTACGATTTAACGACCAGCGGAATCGCGCCGGTGCGCGTCGGCATGGCGGTCGCAAAATATTGCGCCTCGCCAAAAGTAAAGTTTTCGGGTTGTTTGCCGTAAGGAACCAATTTTTCTTCCGGCCGGCGGCATCCGGCGCCGAGAGTGGCCACGCCCGCCAAGGCGAACGAGGCGGACATGATTTTAAGAAAATGGCGACGACTGCTGCCATCCACCATTTCACTCGCACCCTGCGGAAATTCCCGGTGCAGCCAGTCCTTAAATTCCGGCGTGTCAGCCAGTTCGTCCAGACTGCGCCAGTAACGGCGGCCGGTCGCGGGCATTGAATTGGTCGGCTTCGGATTCATTTAACGGTGACAGGCTGAGCAGCTTTGCAGCGATTCCACTTTCCAGTCATGCACAAATTTTTTCCCGTTCATTTCCTGCAATTGCCCGGCTTCGACGGCATTGGTACTCCACTGCCAATCGAGTTTGGTGACCTGCTCCGTCGGGCGCAAATGCGCGGCCGGATTGCGATGGCATTCGAGACAGAAACTCATGCTGAGGGATTTGTCGTGCCGCACTTCGGCCATCTGGTCAATGCGCCCGTGGCATTCCACGCAGCCAATGCCGCGTGTGACGTGAACGGAGTGGTTGAAATAAACGTAATCCGGAACTTTGTGTACCTGCACCCACGGAATCGGCTTGCCAGTCTCGGCGCTTTCGCGGACAAGCGCCAGCCGGGAATCATCCTTGAGCACCTGATTATGACAATTCATGCAGGTGGAAGCGCCGGGGAGATTTGCGAACCAGGATTTTTCCACGCCGTTGTGGCAATAGCGGCAATCCACCCCCAACTGCCCCGCGTGAATCTGATGCGAAAACGGCACCGCCTGCACGGGTTGGTAGCCGGCACGGGTGTACTTGGGCGTGAGATAAAATGTCACGCCCGCCGCCACGGCACCGCCTGCCAGTGCGGCCACAAGGCCCAACACTAGCGGCAAACTATTTGTCCATTTCGGAAAAATCACTGCGTTCTCTTAAATAAATTTCGTCACCCGTAAAAAGTCGTCCCGCTGACCGCGAAATTGAGCGCGTGTTTTAGCAATTGCGCGCCAACATCGCAAGCAAAGTCTGCGAAAAATTTTAACATCCTCTCATAAATAACCTACGAACTTCCGACCATCACCCGGCCTTTCAACTGCCGCCAAATTCTACTGCCAAAATTTTTCCCGAGACGGACCCGGCCATAAGGCACAGCTCGGCTAAAATCCCTCGCCTCGGGCAACGAGGGTTGCATTCTTGTTTGCGCCGGTCAGCCGGACCGTTATTTTGTCCGCATCATGCAAATCACACCGCCCACCGAATTCGACCCCGCATGGTTGATTATCGGCTATGGCAATCCCCTGCGCCGCGACGATGGCGTCGGACCGCGTGTTGCGGAAATCATTGACGCTCGCAACCTGCCCGGCGTCCGCACGCAGACCGCGCAGCAGTTGAATCCCGAAGATGCCGAACCGATTTCGCGCGCGGGCAAAGTCATTTTTGTGGACGCCGCCGTGGATCACGTCGGCGAAATATTATTGCGCCCGCTGGAACCGGGTGCCACCAGTCAACTCATGGCGCACGCGGCGGACCCGCGCACCGTGCTGGCACTGGCGCGCGACGTTTTCGGCCGCGCGCCGGCGGCCTGGTGGCTCACCATCCCGGCGGTGCATTTGGGTTTCGGCACGGATTTTTCCCCGGCAGCAGAAGCGGGAGTACACGCGGCAGTGGCGGAAATTGAACGGCTGGTGTCTGGCAATTTCCGTGAAGACCCGCCCGCCAGCGTTGGGTAAATTGGCCTAGAAGCACTACGCTTCCCAACGGCCATGACCCATTCTCGCCAATCCGCATCCGTTCCCACGCCGGTGGTGCGCCTGAAAGTCGTGGTGCGTGGCGCGGTACAAGGCGTGGGTTTCCGGCCGTTCGTTTTTCGACTGGCGAACGAACTCCAACTCACTGGCTGGGTCAGCAATTCTGCCCAGGGTGTCCTGCTGGAAGTAGAAGGTGAGCACGCAATTTTGGAAAAGTTTTTAACCCGGCTTACCACAGAAATTCCGCCGCGCAGTTTTATTCAGAGTTTGGAATCGGCTTGGCTGGACGCCGTTGGTCACGAAACTTTTTCCATCCGCACCAGCGACAAAAGTGGTAACAAAACCGCGCTGGTGTTGCCCGACATTGCCACCTGTAAGGAATGCCAGCGGGAAATTTTTGATCCGGCCAACCGCCGTTTCCGCTATCCTTTCACCAACTGCACGCACTGTGGCCCGCGCTTCAGCCTCATCGAAGCGTTGCCGTACGACCGCGCCAATACGACCATGCGGCAGTTCATCCAATGCCCTGCCTGTCAGGCGGAATATGATGATCCGCGCGACCGCCGTTTTCACTCGCAACCGAACGCGTGTCCGGCTTGCGGTCCGCATCTGGAATTTTGGAACCCCGACGGCGCGGCGCTTTTCGGTGGCGACCACGCCTTGCTCGCGGCGGCGCACGCACTGCGCCGGGGAAAAATTGTGGCGGTGAAAGGCATCGGCGGCTTTCATCTCATGGTGGATGCGCGGAACGAAAATGCGGTCCGCCGGCTGCGCACTCGCAAGCACCGTGAGGAAAAACCATTCGCGGTGCTATTTCCCACGCTGGCGAGCGTGCAAACTGTTTGCGAAGTTTCACCGCTGGAAGCGCGCTTGCTGGTTTCACCGGAAGCGCCCATCGTCCTTCTCCGCAAAAAAAATGGCCGTACCGAAAAGTCGTACACAGCGGTGGCCGCAGCCGTCGCGCCCGATAATCCGCATTTGGGCGCAATGCTGCCGGCCAATCCGTTGCATTATTTGCTGATGGCAGAATTGAATTTTCCCGTCGTCGCGACCAGCGGTAATTTGAGCGACGAACCGATTTGCACCGACGAGCACGCCGCGCTGGAGCGCCTCGCGGGCATTGCCGACGGCTTGCTGGTGCACAATCGCCCCATCGTGCGGCATGTGGACGATTCCATCGTGCGCGTGATGCTGGGCCGCGAAATGGTTTTGCGCCGAGCGCGCGGTTATGCGCCGTTGCCAATGACATTACCAACGACCGAAGCCACCACCGTGCTGGCCGTCGGCGCGCACTTAAAAAACACCGTTGCGCTCGCTGTCGGCGAAAATATTTTTCTCAGCCAACACATCGGCGATCTGGAAACCGAGGCGGCACAGCAAGCGTTTCGCCGGGTGACGACCGATTTGCAAAAATTGTTCGCCGCCCGACCAACAATCATCGCCGCCGACTTGCACCCGGATTATCTTTCAACGCAATTGGCCGAGGCTGCGACCGCGCCACCAAACAGTCCCGCCAAAGTGAGCGTGCAACATCACGTCGCGCATGTGCTTTCGTGCCTGGCGGAAAATGAAGTTCCCCTGCCCGCGCTGGGCGTGGCGTGGGACGGTACCGGCCTCGGTACGGACGGCACAATTTGGGGTGGAGAGTTTTTTCGGGTCACAGAAAAAACCGTAGAGCGGGTGGCGCATTTGCGTCCCTTCCGACTGCCCGGCGGCGATGCAGCGGTGAAAGAACCGCGCCGGGTCGCGCTGGGATTGCTGCACGAAATGTATGGCGAATCCGTTTTCGCGCGGAAGGATTTGCCCCTGCTGGCAGCCTTTTCCGCCGGCGAACTCAAAACCTTACAAGCAATGCTGCAACGCGGCCTGCATTCACCTTGGACCACGAGCGTGGGGCGATTGTTCGATGGCGTGGCCGCGTTGATTGGTTTGCATCTGCGGATGCAATTCGAAGGGCAGGCGGCGATGGCCGTGGAGTTTGCGGCGGATGAAATAATAACGGACGAGACTTACGAATTCCGCTTGCTGGCAATGGAAGCCATGCCGGCGCCATTAGCCAATTTTACTGCAAAACCAAAAATAATTTTGGACTGGCAGCCGTTAGTGGCGGCGGTGATGGCGGACGTGCATCGCGGCATTCCCAGCGGTCTCATCTGCGCGAAATTTCACTACGCGCTCGCCGAAGCCGTTTTGGGCGTGGCGAAAATTCGTGGAGAAAACCGCGTGGCGCTTTCCGGCGGCTGCTTTCAAAACCGTTTTTTGACCGAGCGAATAGTGACGCGGCTACGCGCGGAAAGTTTTGCGCCGTACTGGCATCAACGCGTGCCGACCAACGACGGCGGCATTGCGCTGGGGCAAATTGTGGCAGCGCGCAAAAAACTTTTCCTGCCGTGATGCGAAAAGTTTTTCGGCACGAAAACACTCAACCGTTTCGGCGTTTCTTGGTGTTACCGTTGGCTTTCTTGGTGGCAGGATTCGCTATCGCCGCATTGGTGGCGTTAAAGCTGGCGAGTTTTTCCGCATCGCTTTGCGCCTTGAGTTCCGCCTGCTGGCGCTGCTGTGCCAGCGCGGCCGCTTGGGCGGCGTAAGCAGCAGTAGCGAGCTTATTTTTCTGGTCGAAAGCGGCCTGTCTTTTTTGCAAATCTTCCAGCGTGAAACCTAATTTCAGCAACACATTCGTGTGAAGTTTGGCGGCCTCGTAGGAACGGTAATCCGACAGGCCGGACCGGAAACACAATTTGCCGCCCGTAAGACAGCGGAACTCCGCATTGGTCATGAGGACCGTTTCGCTCGGCGACAGCAGCTCGGGGAATACAATGTTCGTCTGGCCACTCGCTCCGACCGCCAGAAAAATTCCGAAGCCGGCCAGTAATCTTAGTTTCATAAGCGGATAATTGAGCCAACCTAAAGCAAGCAGGGAAAAACTGCAACCAAACTCCCGCCAGCACTCGGCCGACATTGCATTTGACACCTCGGCGCGGGTTTGCTTTTTATAAAATTCGGTCCGTTGTTCGCGCCGAAATTACGATGCAGCGTTTTGCCCGAAACCTCGAAAACCGTTCCGCCTTGGCCGCCGCGCTGGCGGGGCTGATTGTTTTGGTTATCGGGCTGGTGGATTTTTGGACGGGTCATGAAATTTCCTTTTCCGTTTTCTACCTGCTCGGCGTGGCGCTCGCGGTGTGGTTGGTCGGCTGTGGATTCGGCATCGTGATCTCGGTCTTGAGCGTCGTGGTCTGGCTCGCGGGAGATTTTGCGAGCGGCGCCCGCTTTGCCAGTCCATTGATTCCGATTTGGAACGCTTTGATTTTGCTGGCCTTTTATCTCGTGGTAGTCTGGCTGTTGCATCGGCTGCGCACGTTTCAGGAAGAATTGGCGGAACAGGTGCGCGACCGCACTGCCGCGCTTACCGAGGAAATGGCCGAACGCGAGCGACTGGAGCGCGAACTGCTGGAAATCAGCGAGCGGGAACAGCGCCGCATCGGGCAGGATTTGCACGATGGCCTGTGCCAGCATCTCACCGGCACCACGCTGGCCGGTCAGGTGCTGGAAGAAAAACTGGCGGCGCAAAATCTGCCCGAAGCCCGCGATGCCCACCAATTGGTGGCGCTCGTCGAAGAAGGCATCCATCTTTCGCGCCGACTGGCTAAAGGCCTTTATCCGGTGGAAGTCGAGGCCGATGGATTGATGTTGGCGCTCGACGAATACGCCGCCATCACGAGCGAGCTGTTCAAGACCTGCTGCCGCTTTGAATGCGATTTGCCCGTGCTCATCCACGACGCCGCCACCGCCGGTCATCTTTACCGGATGGCGCAGGAAGCAGTTCGCAACGCCATCAAACACGGCAAGGCAAAGAATATTTTGATCCGCCTCGAAGCCAGCGAAGAGGGTCTGCTCTTGTCCATCAAAGACGATGGCTGCGGACTGCCCAAATCCTTGCCGAAAGATCGCGGCATGGGTCTGCGCATCATGGCGCATCGCGCGGCGATGATTGGCGGTCGATTTTCCGCCGTAGCCGATCCGACAGGTGGCACGTTGATTTCCTGCGCGCTCCGCACTTTGGCCCAACCAAAACCGCATGAATAAAATTCAAATTTATCTCGTGGACGATCATCCGCTGGTGCGCGAGTGGTTGACCAATCTCATTCAGCAGCAACCCGACCTCACCGTCTGCGGCGAATCCGAAGATGCCCCGCACGCCTTGCAATCCATAGCCGACTTGCGTCCCGAAGTAGTGATTGTGGACATTTCACTCAAGCAGGGTTCCGGCCTTGAGCTGATCAAAAATCTCAAGGCGGTCCTGCCGAGTATTGCCATCATTGTGCTCTCGATGCATGACGAACGGCTGTATGCCGAACGCGCTTTGCGCGCCGGCGCCCGCGGCTACATCATGAAATCTGAAACCGCCAAAAAAGTCATCAGCGTCATCCGGCGCGTGCTGGACGGTAAAATTTACCTCAGCGAAAGCATGACGCTGCTGTTCGCGGAAAAATTTGTGGACGGCCGCATTCCCGCCAGCGGTTCGCTGGTCGAGCAATTGAGCGATCGCGAATTGGAGGTTTTTCAATTACTGGGTAAGGGCTATGAAACCCGCGTAGTCGCTGAAATGATGAAAGTCAGCATGAAAACCGTGCAGGCCCATTGCGCGCACATCAAAGAAAAGCTCAAACTGACCAACGCCGCCGAGCTGTTACGCGAAGCGGTCCGCTGGCAGGAAAAAAATTCCACCAACTAATTAATCCTAATCTGAATTGTTCGCCACACCGGAGGGCACTGCGCGAAAACAATCCATTTTCACCGACACCAACCGCTAACCGAGCGCGTATAGGACAATGTCCTATACACGAATTATCCCCAGCCTAATGGTCAAATTTTCCGCCATGCGGTTTCATAGTGCTGGTGTTGTTCAAACGTTTATTTTCAAAAGTAAGAATTGCGCGCCTGCTCGCGGTCGCGGTGTTTAGCGTGGTGGCCATGCCAACATTGGCTCAACCAGAAATCACTGCGACCAACACGCTGACGCTGGCGGCTGCCCGACAAATCGCGTTGCAGCGCAACTGGGATTTGCTTGCGGCCAAAACAGGTCTGGACGCCGCTCGAGCGCAATGGCTCGTCGCGAAAGAATTTCCCAATCCCACCTTTTCCATTTCTTCCGCCAAGATTGGTTCCCACGAAAATGCCACCCCCACGGGCAACGGACTCTGGAGCCGCAGCTACGACACGATTTTTGCCGTCAACCAGTTGCTTGAAATCGGCGGTAAACGGGCCGATCGCCAGGCTTCCGCCCGGGCTGGCGTGGCCGGTGCGCAGGCTCGTTTCGAAGACGCGCGGCGTGTGTTGGCACAAGGCGTCACCAAGGTTTACGTCGCTGCGCTGCTGGCCGGCGAAAACGCCCGCATCCTCGAAGAATCGGCGCGCCTGCTCCGCCACGAAAGGGAAATTGCGCAGGCCCGTTTGCGCGCCGGTGATCTCTCGGCTGCCGACGCGAAGCAGATTGAAAATAACGCGGATGTTTATGCGTTGCAGGCACAAACTGCCGCCGCCGCCGCCGTGCAGGCACGCATTGCCGTGGACATTTTGCTGGGAGCCGAGCATCCCCAAGGCGACTGGCAGCCTGCGGAAGCGCTCGACGGCATTGCCACCAATGAGCCGGTGGTAAAACCCTTCGGCTGCGCCGAACGATCCGATGTGCAGGCGGCGGCAGCGGATTTGCGCCAGTCACAAGCTGACCTTAAGTTGCAGCGCGCCATGCGGATTCCTGATCCGACGGTCTCGCTGCTGGTGGAACACAATCCGCCGGGCGGCGGTCCGCCGGAAGACACGGTCGGCATCGGCGTCTCCATTCCGCTGCCCTTGTGGAATCGCAATCACGGGGAAATTCAATCCGCGCAAGCCACGGTTGCAAAAAACGAATTGGCTCTGGCGAAAGCCCGCGCGCAAGCCGCCGCCGACGTGGCACTGGCGCGATCCGCCTGGCAGGAAGCGACTGACCGTTTGGTTCGCTACGAAAAACAAATCCGGCCCAATGCCGGCGCCGTGCGCGCTGCGGTGGCTTTTGCCTACGAAAAAGGCGGTGCAAGTCTGGTGGATTTGCTGGAAGCCGAACGCGCCGACAATGACGCGCGGCTGGCCACCGCGCAGGCGCAGGCCGACACGGCCAGTGCCGTGGCCGACCTGAATGCCGCGCTGGCCGGTGCGACGGACGCCAATCCCTGAAAGGAAATAATCTGGTTATGCTGGCCATCTCCCTTTTCGATACGCTGGGTTTGATTACTGCGGCATTGATCGTTGTCGTCGTAATTCTCTATGTGCTTTTCAACAAAGAAGATTCGCAATAATGCCCAATGAAAACATTTTTATATTTTTCCTCCCTGCTGTTCGCTGTTCTCGCCACCGGCTGCCGCCCGGCTGCCAGCACGGAAACGGTTGATGATCCAAAAGTCGAGGACGAAACGGTCATCTTCGCCACCAATGCCATCCAGGTGAGCTATCTCACTTTGGAAACTGCTCAGGAACGAAAGGCGGCGGCGGTGGGATTGTATGGACGATTGGCGTGGGACGATGATTTGACGGTTCGCATTTATTCACCGGTGGCAGGGCGGGTCATTTCGGCGCCGGTGGAGGTTAATGCGTTGGTGGCTAAGAATGATCCACTGGCGACTCTTGATTCACCGGATTTCGGCCAAGCTTTGGCCACTGCGCGCACAGCGGTCGGAAATTTTATGGCCGCCGACAAAACGTTGACCCGGGAAAAAGAACTGCTGAGTCACGGCGCAGCGGCGCAGAAAGATGTCGAGGCGGCCGAAGCCGCCTACGTTGCTGCGACAGCGGAACGCGACCGGGCGCAGGCAACGCTGGCAAATCTCGGAGGCTCGGTGGCGAGCACGAATGAAATCTATGCACTGCGGGCGCCGCTGGCAGGCGTGGTGGTGGAGAAAAACATTAGTCCGGGGCAGGAAATTCGATCCGATTTGATGTTGGCGAATGCGCAACAATTTATTAACCCACTATTCGTCGTCACCGATCCCACTCGGTTGTGGCTGTTTCTGGATGTCACCGAATTAGATTTAACCCGTTTGACCACCGGCAGTGAAATATTCATTCACACGGCGGCATATCCCGACAAGATTTTTCACGGGCGTTTGGAAATTATCGGGCGCGAACTTGATCCCACCACCCGCACCGTCAAGGCCCGGTGCGTGGTAAATAATTCCGCCAACCTGCTCCGCGCCGAGATGTATGTGAACGTGGACGTTGCCGCCAGCGGCCCGGCGGGAGTGGATGTGCCGACCAAGGCGCTGTTTCTGAAAGGCGAAGAACATTATGTCTTTGTTCAAACCGGCCCCGCGCAATTTACGCGGCGCAAAGTAAAACTCGGTTTGGAAGGGGACAGTCGCACCGTGGTCACCGAGGGATTGGCACCCGGCGAGCGTGTCGTGGGGGAAGGCTGTTTGTTGCTGGAGACCATTTTGGAGGGAGCAAAACCATGATCGGCACGGTTGCAAAATATGCCTTGCGCCACCGCGCAATTGTGCTCGCGCTGACGTTGCTGTTCGCCATCGCCGGCATCAATGCCTTCCAACATCTGCCGGTGGAAGCGTATCCCGATGTCACGAATGTTTCCTTGCAGATTATCACTTTGTTTCCCGGCCATGCCGCTGAAGAAGTGGAGCGGCTAGTGACCATTCCGATTGAGAATCAAATGAACGGCATCCCGGCCCGGACCTCCATCCGCTCCATTTCGCTGTTTGGCTTGTCGCAGGTCACGATCACGTTTGATGATGATGCGAATGTGGATTTCGTTCGCAGTCAGGCGGCCCAAAATCTTGCCGCCGTCAATTTGCCACCCGGGGCGCAGGCAGGACTTTCTCCGAACGCCACCGCCATCGGGGAAATTTTTCGGTACACGCTGAAAGCTCCCGCCGGATTTCCAGCGGTCGAATTGAAGGCTTTGGAAGACTGGGTGGTCGAGCGGCAATTTCGAACCGTCCCGGGCGTCGTGGATGTGAACGGCTTTGGTGGCCCGACCAAGCAGTACCAAGTGTTGATTGATCCCGCCAAACTGCGTTCCTACGGCATTGCGTTAAGTCAGGTATTCACCGCCTTGGCCAATGGCAATCAAAACGCCGGCGGCTCCTATATCGAGCATGGTTCGGAATTGTATATCGTGCGAGGATTGGGGTTTGTGCAGAATCTGGAGGACATTCGGAACATCGCCGTGGACACACGCAATGGGACACCGGTCAAAATCAGCGATCTGGGAAAAGTGCAAATCGACCAGCAATTGCGGCTGGGACGGGTCGGCAAAATCGTTCCGGGGCAAGCGGACCAAGACGATGTCGTGATGGGCATCGTCATCATGCGGCGCGGGGAAAACGCGTTGGAAGTGCTGAAGCGGGTGCGGGCAAAAGTGGCCGAAATCAACCAAAACTATCTGCCCGCCGGCGTTCAATTGGTAACGCATTACGACCGCACCGACCTGACCGAGCGAACGCTGCAAACGGCCCGCAAAAACATGATCGAAGGCATCACGTTGGTTTTATTGGTGCTGATTCTGTTCCTGGGTTTGGGCAATTTCCGTTCCGCCCTGATTGTGGCCGCCGTGGTTCCGCTATCGCTGTTGGGCGCATTTCTGCTGCTGGATTTGCGAGGCATTCCCGCCAATCTGATTTCGCTTGGCGCCATTGATTTTGGGATAATTGTTGATTCCGCCGTCATCATCATCGAAGACGTGCTGCATAAACTGGAACAAAACCGCGACCGAATTCGTCGTCTCCACGAAACTATCGTCGAAGCCGTTTTGCAAATGGGCCGGCCCATCCTGTTCTCGAAAGCCATTTTGCTGACTGCCTTTATTCCCTTGTACACCTTGCAGCGGGTTGAAGGAAAAATTTTCCGGCCCATGGCGTTGACGCTGACGTTCGCCTTGATTACCGGCACCATTTTGGCACTGACCTTGGTGCCGGTGCTGACGAGCTTTGCTCTGAAAAAAAATTTCGCGACGCAGGAATCCTGGGTCGTGCGCCGTTTGCTCGCGGTTTATCAGCGAATGCTAACGCAAGCAATGAAGTCCCGCGCCCTGCTTTTAGGCGGAGCCTTATGCGTTTTGGCCACGGCGGGCATCGTTGTCACCCAAACCGGGACCGAGTTTTTACCCAAGCTGGATGAAGGCTCGCTTTGGGTGCGCGGCTTCCTGCCGCAAACCATTTCACCGAGTCAGTCCGACAAACTCGCCAGTGAAATCCGGCGGATTCTCGCGTCGTTTCCCGAGGTTAAGACCGTGGTCAGTCAATTGGGCCGCCCCGACGATGGGACGGATGTCAACGGTTGGGACATCATTGAATGTGCTGTGGAATTAAATACCGACCGCTCCCACTGGCAAACCGCACCGTCGCGGGAGGGACTGGTGAAAGCGATGAACCAACGACTCGCGCAAATCCCGGGAGTCCAATTTCAGTTCAGCCAATACATCGAGGATAATGTGAACGAAGCGGTGTCCGGTGTGAAAAGCGAATTGAGCATCAAAATCTATGGCGAAGATCCCAATCGGTTGCAAGCCTTGTCCGACCAGATTGTAGACCTCCTGAAGAAAATTCCCGGCGCCGCCGATGTCAGCGCGGAGGAATTGCTCGGACAACCGCAAGTGCAAATCGCCGTGGATCGCAATGCCATTGCCCGCGCCGGCTTGGCCGTGGTGGATGTCCAACAAGTCATCGCCACGGCTTTAGGCGGGGCCACTGCCACGCAGGTGCTCGAAGGCGAACGCACGTTTGATTTGGTGGTTAAGGTAGCGCCCCAAGCCGTCGCCGATCTCGAAGCCATCCGCCATATTCCCGTTTTTGGTGCCACCGGCCAACGCTTGACGCTCGGCGCTTTGGCGTCGGTGGCCGTGCGGCAAGGCTTTTCGCAAATCTGGCGCGAAGAAAACTCCCGCCGCACCGCGGTGAAATTTTCCGTTCGCGGCCGCGACTTGGGTTCACTCATCGCCGAAGCCAAACAAAAAATAGGCGCCGCAGTTCATTTGCCCGCAGGTTACCACACCGAATGGACCGGCGCATTTGAAAACCAACAGCGCGCAGTGCGGCGGCTGGAAGTCATTGTGCCCATCACCCTTATCGCCATATTTTTCCTGCTCTTTGTTGCGTTTGATTCGGCCCAGCTATCGTTTTTGATTTTGTTGGTCGTACCGTTTGCAGCGGTCGGCGGCGTATTCGCCTTACCTTTGGCGGGGTTAAATATTTCAGTCTCGGCGTTGGTTGGATTCATGGCCCTGTTTGGCATTGCCATGTTGAACGGCGTCATCTTGGTGGAGCGCATCCGCGAATTGCACCAGCGCGGACTCGCAACCGAGGCGGCCATCCGCGACGGCGCCATTTCCCGCGTCCGGCCAGTGGTCATGACCGCGCTTATGGCCGCCTTGGGATTACTGCCGATGGCCTTGTCCACTGCCGTCGGTGCGGAAACCTCCCGCCCGTTTGCCGTGGTAATTATTGGCGGATTAATCACGGCCACGCTCGTGACCTTGTTTATTTTACCCTTGCTCTATCCGTGGTTTGAACCGAAAAAAACTGGCTAGTCAACTGTCTTGCGCCCGCTTGCTAGTAGCCAATTTTCAAATTAACCGGCTGATCGCCGAAATGGGAAATCAACTATTTTCAAAGTTATAACAAAAGCGTTGCAATCACGCCCCATGTAAAACCACTGACGACCTTCGCTCGGAATCACCGCCGCCGGCACAGCCTATTGATGTTTGTTTTTCCGACCGACAAAACGGCGGCCTTCTGATTTGCGTTCGTCTCCGGCGAGGCAGAAATCCACTTGTTTTTTGAAGCTGTCCACTTTTGCCACTTGCACGGTGAGTTTGTCGCCCAGCGAAATCACTCGGCGCGTCCGGCGGCCCACCAGATTGCGCCGTGCTTCGTCAAACACATAGAAGTCATCCTCAATCGTGGACAACGGCACCAATCCGCTCATCGCCAGACCGGGCACCTCCACAAAGAAGCCAAAATTCCGCACGTCCGTGACCAGCGCCGGATATTTTTGTGGCGAACCGGAGGCGAGCTGCGCTTTCAAAAAAGCGTATAACTTTACGTCTTTGCTATCCCGCTCGGCGTCGGCGGAATTTCGTTCCGTCACCGAAATGTGCTCGGCGATTTCCTTGAGCGCGCCCGGGGCAGCGACATTTTTTTCAAACAGCGCGCGGTGCACCACGAGATCGGCGTAACGGCGAATAGGCGACGTGAAGTGGGTGTATTTCTTTTTGGCCAGACCGTAATGCCCCAGCGGTTCTACCGAGTAGCAGGCTCGCATGAGCGATTTCAGAAAACCGATTTTCAGCGCGGGACCAATCGGCAGCGCGCCGAGCTTGTGCAACAATTTTTGCACTTCCGCCGGCTGGCTCAAGTTGCCGCAGGCGACGCGGTGCGCGAGTACTTCCTGCCGGTATTCCTGCAACCGCCGCGCGTCCGGCTCCTCGTGAACGCGATAAATTGCCGGCGTGCGCAAACTCATCAACCGCGTGGCAACCGCCTCGTTGGCAAGCAACATGTATTCCTCAATCAACTGATGCGACACGTCATTTTCATTTTTCTCGATGCGCAAAACATGGCCGTTTGCATCCAGCCGAATTTTAGTTTCCGGAAAATCCAGATCCAACGAACCATTCCGGAAGCGCAGCTTGCGAATTTTTTGCGCTAATTGATGCGCCTGATGCAGCATTTGCTCAATCGGTTCCGCCGCCGGGGCGCGCTGCAAAATCGCCAACACTTGCGCATAGGTGAACCGCCGCTGCGAATGAATAACCGCCGCGTGAAATTTTGCGTGCAGCACCCGGCCGTCGTTCGCCACCAGAAATTCCACGCACTTGGTCAGGCGATCCACGTTCGGCTTAAGCGAGCACAACTCGTTGCTCAATGCCTCCGGCAACATCGGAATAACGCGGTCCACGAGGTATGTGGAGTTGCCGCGCTTGCGCGCCTCCGTGTCCAGCGCCGTGCCCGGCTTGACGTAATGCGACACGTCGGCGATGTGCACCCACAGCCGCCATTGCTCCGGCGAAACGCGTTGCAGACAAATCGCATCGTCAAAATCCTTCGCGTCATCCGGGTCAATCGTGATGACGTTATGACTGCGGCAATCCAGCCGGCCCGCCAATTCTTTGGCCGAAACTACCTGGCCAACCGCGTGCGCCTCGGCCAGCACGGATTTGGGAAAATGCAGCGGCAAATTATATTGACGCAACACGGACAACATATCCACGCCCTCTTCGTCCGGCGCGCCAAGCACTTCCACAATTTCGCCTTCGGGATTGCTGTGGCGCGATTCCCACGCGCGCAATTCGACCACCACTTTGTCGCCCACTCGCGCCAGTCGGCCCAGATCGCGCGGCGGCGTCACATAGACATCATGCGGAATGCGGGGATCGTCCGGAATGACGTACAAAAACTGTTGGCTCTTTTGCAACGTGCCGACCAGCTGCGTCCGCTGCCGTTCCAGAATGCGCACAACGGTGCCGTTTTCCTGATCGCCGTCGCGAAAGTTTTTTCGCCGCACATCACGGCGCACCAACACACGATCTTCGTGCAGCGCTGTGCCGGTGGCGCTTTCGGCGATGGAAATTTCCTTCAACGCCGGATCATCCGGCTGGAGAAAACCTCGACCGGAACGGTTCATGCGAATGCGGCCCGGAATCAAATCCGCATCGCTAGCCAGCGCATAACGTGCGCCTTTGATCTGCACGATTTCGCCGTCGCGCTCCAACCGGCGGAGCGTGCGGTGAAATTCCGGCTCCCCTTCCGGCGCCACACGCAGATGGCGCTGGAGATTTTCGGCGCTGAGCGGAACGTAACTTTTTTGCGCCAACAGGCGGAGGATTTGGGTTTTCATGGTTTGTTGCCCGGCGTCCAAGTTTCATTGTCCCGCAATTCAATACCCGGATTGGTGAAGGCGATGCGGCGGGTTTTGTAGAGCTTGCCCAGCGCCTGTTTGAAGGCTTTTTTGCTCACGCCAAAATTCTGGCGAATGGCCACCGGCGAACTGTCGTCATCGAAGGCCAATTTGCCACCGCTCACTTGGAGCGCGCCAATGATCAATTGCGTCAATGGCGCGACGCGCTGGTAACCGGCGGCATCGAGACTCAAATCAATTTTCCCATTCGGCCGCTGCGTGCGGACAAATCCCTTGAGTTTCTGCCCGATCTTGAGCGCGGCGGCGAGCTGGCTTTTGTAGAGCAATCCCATGTGAGCGTTATCCACGATGGCATTATATCCGAGCGTCGTTTTACTGGTAATCATCAGGTTCACCGGCTGCCCATCGCGATAGGCCGGCGTCTCGCGGTTCAGGTGACGATTCAGCCGCGTGCTCGCGAGAATGCGGTTCGTCTGCGCATCCAACGCGACATAAACCACCGCCCAATCACCGACGCGCAATGGAATTTCCTGTTCGCGATACGGCACTAACAAATCCTTCGCCAGCCCCCAATCCAGAAACGCTCCCGCCGTCGGATGCAGGCTGATAACCTGCATGTAGCCAAATTCGCCCACCATCGCGTTAGGTTTTTCCGGCGTGGCAACCAGACGATCCTCCGAATCTCGATACACAAAGACATCCAATTTTTGTTTGGGCGCGAGGTCGGCCGGAATGTAGCGACCGGGCAACAAGATTTCGCCCAATTCTCCGCCATCAAGGTAGAGTCCGGGCTGGGCGGCGCGCACGATTGCGAGCGAATTACGTTTGCCGATGATTGCCATACCCGCACAGCGTAAGCCCGTTTCGCCGCCAGCGGGAGCAAAAACGGCGGCAACTTGCCGCGCTGCCCGGCGCCGCACCTGCGCTGAAACGGATAAAATAAAATTGTCCCCTGCCCGCTTTCTCGGCAAGCTGTGTGTTCTTATGCACCAATTGAATCTCGGCATGATTGGCGGCGGCACGGTGGGCAGCGGCGTGTTCCACGCCTGGCAAAAAAACGGCGAACTCCTCGCCGCCCGCCTTGGCGTTGCTCTTCATTTTCGCAAAATCGCGGTGCAGTCGCTGAAAAAATCCCGCGCCTATCCGCTGCCGGCGAAATTACTCACCACCGATTGGCGCGACGTCGTCAACGACCCGGAAATCCAGCTCGTCATCGAACTCGTCGGCGGCACAAACCTCGCCAAGACCATGGTGCTCGCGGCGTTTGCCCAAGGCAAATCCGTGGTCACCGCCAACAAGGCGCTGCTATCCGCCCACGGACCGGAATTATTTGCTGCGGCCACGAAAGCCGGCGTGAATCTCTATTTTGAAGCCAGCGTCTGCGGCGGCATTCCCATCATCAAATCGCTGCGCGAAGGTTTTGTCGCCAACCAGTTTTCCGCCATTTACGGCATCGTCAACGGCACCTGTAATTACATCCTGTCGCGGATGAAAACCGAAGGCGCGGATTTTGCCAACGTGCTGGCCGATGCGCAGCAGCACGGTTACGCGGAGACGCCGCCGGATCTGGACATTGACGGTCACGATGCCGCGCACAAAACCGGCATTCTGGCTTCGCTCGCGCACGGCTTCTGGGTGGATCACCGGCAAATTCACACCGAAGGCATCCGCGAAGTGTCGCAGCTGGACATGGAATTCGCCGCCAAGCTCGGCTACACCATCAAATTGCTCGGCATCGTCAAACAAATTGCTGGCAAAAAATCCGGCGTGCAGGTTTCCGTTTATCCGACGCTCATTCCCAATACGCACGTCCTCGCCAGCGTCAATGGCGTGTTCAACGCCTGCTTCGTGCGCGGCGACATCGTGGGCGACACGCTCTTTTATGGTCGCGGCGCCGGCAAAGACGCCACCGCCAGCGCGGTTTGGAGTGACATCGGCGACGCCGCGCTGGATTTGAAAAACGCCACCAAGGTGCGCGTCGCGCCCTTTATCGCCCATGCGAAAAAGCACAACCGCGTGATGCCGATGGATGAAATCGTCTCGCGCTATTACGTGCGCTTCAGCGTCGCCGACAAACCGGGAGTCATCGCCAAAATTGCCGCGATTTTCGCCGCCGCCAATATCGGCATCTCCTCGGTCTTCCAGCCGGAAAGCCAGTCGGTCGCAAGCGTGCCACTCATTCTCATGATTCACGACGCGCCCAACGCCGCAATGCGCCGGGCCCTGGCAAAGATCGCCAAACTTTCCGTCGTCAAAAACCAACCGGTGATGTTCCGGGTGGAAAATTTTGACTGACCTTGCTGCGCGATTTCATTTTTTATGGCTCTGCAATTTCATTCCACCAACGGTCAATCGCCCGCCGTCAATTTGCGCGAGGCACTTCTGCGCGGGCTGGCGCCGGATCGGGGACTGTATTTTCCCCAAACCTTTCCGCAACTCACGCCGGAGGAAATCGCGGCGTTCGCCCGCCTGCCGTACCACGAAATCGCGTTCCGCGTCTTGGCCAAATTCACCGACGGCATCATTCCGCGCGAGGTGCTCGCCGCGATGTGCAAAGAGGCTTACAACTTCCCGGTGCCGCTGGAAATCATCCACGTCCGCCTTTTTCTCATGCGACTGGATCAGGGGCCGACCGCCTCGTTCAAGGATTTTGCGGCGCAGATGATGGCGCGGATGTTCGGCCGCTTTTTGCAGGAAGACAACCGGCAGGTGACCATTCTCACCGCCACCAGCGGCGACACCGGCGCAGCGGTGGCCCACGCGTTTCACAAAATTCCGGGCGTGCGCGTGATCGTCCTGTTTCCCGTGGCCGAAGTCAGCGAAAGCCAGCGCAAGCTGATGACCACGCTGAAAGACAATGTTCGCACGGTGGCGATTGACGGCAAGTTCGACGACTGTCAGGCGATGGTGAAGCGCGCGTTTGCCGATCCGGAACTCACGCATCTGCCGTTGTCGTCCGCGAACTCGATCAACATCGGTCGGCTGCTGCCGCAAAGTGTTTATTATTTTTACGCCGCGTCGCGCGTCGCGCAGGCGGGCGAGCCGGTGGTGTTCTCCATTCCCAGCGGCAATTTCGGCGACATGATGGGCTGCGTCGTCGCGCGCGAAATGGGTTTGCCGGTGCGAAAAATTGTCGCAGCGGTGAATGACAACGATGCGTTTCCGAAATTTCTGGCGACTGGTCATTACGAAAAAATTTCGCCCTCGCGCAATTCGTTGTCTAACGCGATGAACGTAGGCCACCCGAGCAATTTGGCGCGGCTGGTGGCGGTGTATGGCGGGCAAATGGACGAAACCGGCAAAATCAACCGCTTGCCCGACCTCGCGGCGATGCGGCGCGATATTTTTTCCACCGCCATTTCCGATGCGCGGACGGTGGCCGGCGTGCGCGAGGTTTGGAATAATTTTCAACTGTTGCTGGAACCGCACGGCTCGGTTGCCTGGCAAGGTTTTCAGGACTGGAATGCGGTCGAACCGCTCGGGCATTCGCCGGCGGTTATTGTGGAGACGGCCAATCCGGCGAAATTTCCAGTCGAAGTCGAGAAGGTGGTGGGCTGGGCGCCCGATGTGCCGACGAACATGCTCGCCTCGCTGCGGCTGCCAGAAGATTTTGACCACATGGGCGCGGACTACGAAAAGTTTAAAACGTATCTGCTCCAGCAACATGCGTGACGCGGCGAGGCGGACTGCAATTCCGTCTTTTCAAACGCCCGGAGTCTGACTATGCTTGGTTTCCCGTTGCGAGCTTCCCGGAAGTTTTGTCGGCACAGCTAGAGCGAATTTTGTATGGCATTGATTGTTCAAAAATATGGCGGCACCTCGGTGGGCAACACCGACCGCATCAAGAACGTCGCCAACCGCGTGGCCAAATACCACGCCCAAGGCGACAAAATTGTCGTCGTCGTCTCCGCCATGAGCGGCGTGACAGACCATCTCATCAAGCTCGCCAAAGACATCATGCTACTGCCGAGCGAACGCGAGATGGACATGCTCCTCGCGACCGGCGAACAGCAGACCATCGCGCTCACGGCCATTGCGCTGCATAATCTCGGCATCCAAGCCGTTTCCCTCACCGGCGCGCAAGCGGGCATCGTGACCGACGGCGTCCACACCAAAGCCAAGATTCACAACATCACGCCGGATAACGTCCACGAGTTGTTGAATGCGGGCAACGTCGTCATTGTCGCCGGTTTTCAAGGCGAAACGCCCGCCGGCCAGATCACCACGCTCGGCCGCGGCGGTTCGGATTTGACGGCCATCGCGCTCGCCGCCGCGCTCAAGGCCGATTTGTGCCAGATTTATACCGATGTGGACGGCGTGTACACCACCGACCCGCGCATTGTGCCCAACGCGAAAAAATTGCCGGAAATTTCCTACGACGAAATGCTCGAACTCGCCAGCCTCGGCGCGAAAGTGATGCAGAGCCGCTCGGTGGAATTTGCCAAAAAGTTCGGCGTCGTGTTTGAAGTCCGCTCCAGCCTCAACGAAAACCCCGGAACGATTGTGAAAGAAGAAACCAAAAGCATGGAAGGCGTCGTCGTCCGCGGCGTCGCTCTCGACAAAAATCAAGCCAAAGTCACGCTCGTCGGCGTGCCCGACAAACCCGGCGTCGCCGCCCGCATTTTCAAAGCGCTAGGCGATGCCACCGTGAATGTGGACATGATCATCCAAAACATCAGCCACGGCACCGGCACGCCGCAGACCGATATTTCCTTCACCGCCGACAAGCCCGACTTGCTCAAGGCGCAAAAGGTCATTGATGGATTGAAAACCGACATCGGTTTTCGCGAAGTCATCACCGCCGAAAAAATCGGCAAGCTCTCCATCGTGGGCGTGGGCATGAAATCCCACACCGGCGTCGCGGGCAAGCTGTTCGATACCCTCGCCAAGGAAGGCGTGAACATTGACATGATTTCCACGAGCGAAATCAAAATTTCCGTCGTCATTGATTTGGCCAAAGGCGAGCAGGCCGTGAAAGCAGTTCACGCGGCATTTATCGGCTGATCCTGAACCAATATTCTTGCCTCCAGAACATCAACTCAACGTGAATTTGAATCTATACCTGCTGCTTACGAATGCGCTAGGAGCCAGCGCGGCAGGCGGGTTTTGATGAGTTACGAAAATTCAATCAACCCACTGCCCGCCGGCGGTGGGTTTTTTTGTTTTACCCAGCCCGCCGGACGGCAATAATAAGCCAACGAACATGCATAAAGACCCGTCGAAAAAATATCGTCCTTTCCCGCACGCGCCGAAACTGACCGGCCGCGAATGGCCCGACCGCGTACTCACGCAAACGCCCCGCTGGGCCAGTGTGGATTTGCGCGATGGCAACCAAGCCCTCGCCGTGCCGATGAACGTTTCGCAAAAACTGGAACTATTCCAGACGCTGGTGAAAATCGGCTTCAAAGAAATCGAAGTCGGTTTTCCCTCGGCGTCGAACACCGAGTTCACCTTTAACCGCCGCCTCATCGAGGAAAAACGCGTGCCGGACGATGTTTGGTTGCAGGTGCTCGTACAGGCGCGCGAGGATTTGATCGAGCGCACGGTTGAGTCGCTCATCGGCGCGAAGAAGGTCATCATCCACTTGTATAATTCCACCTCGCCGGCGCAGCGGCGCGTGGTGTTCGGCAAGTCGAAAGACGAGATTAAGGCCATCGCCGTCAAAGGGGCGCAGTTGATTAAAGACCGCTTGCCACGGCTCGCCGGGACAGAAGTCATGCTGCAATATTCACCGGAAAGTTTTTCAGCGACGGAAGTGGAGTATGCCAAGGAAGTGGCTGAAGCTGTGATGGACGTCTGGCAGCCGACGCCGCAGCACAAGATGATTTTGAATTTGCCCGACACCGTCGAGGTCGCCATGCCCAATGTTTATGCGGATCAAATCGAATGGATTTGCCGCAACATCAAAAACCGCGATGCGCTCATCATCAGCCTGCACGCGCACAACGACCGCAGCACCGGGGTGGCGGCAACGGAACTCGGCCTGCTCGCCGGCGCGGACCGCGTGGAAGGAACTTTGTTCGGCAACGGCGAACGCACGGGCAATTTGGACATCGTCACCGTGGCGTTGAATTTGTACATGCACGGCATTGACCCGCAATTGGATTTTTCCGATCTCGGTTCCATCATTGACGTTTACGAACGCTGCACCGGCATGACGATTCCGGCGCGCCAGCCGTACGCCGGCGAATTGGTGTTCACGGCCTTTAGCGGCTCCCATCAGGACGCCATCAAAAAAGGTTTGGCGGAGCGGGAAACCGCGCCGGACGCGCCGTGGGACGTGCCGTATCTCACGATTGACCCGACGGACATCGGCCGGAAATACCAGGAAGTCATCCGCGTGAATTCGCAATCCGGCAAGGGCGGCGTCGCGTATTTGCTGGAAAGCGAATTCGGCATCGAATTGCCCAAAGACATGCAACGCGAGTTTGGCCCAATTGCGAACGACGCGGTGGACAAACTCGGCCGCGAAGTTTCCGGCGCGGAACTCAAAGCGATGTTTTGGCAGGAATACGTTGAGCGCCACACGCCGTGGAAATATGTCGCCTTCAAAGCCGAAAGCGAAAACGGCCATGTTCGTTCCACCGCCAAAGTAGCCCACGCCGGCGGCGTGACCGCCGAGTTATCCGGCGAAGGCAATGGCCCGCTGGCTGCGCTGGTCAATGGCTTTGGCACCTTCGGCTTTGTGTTTGAGATCATCAATTACAGCGAACACGCCCTAAGCGCCGGCGAAGGCGCGGCGGCGATTGCGTATATTCAAATCAAGTCCGCCGACGGCAAAACCCGCTGGGGCGCCGGCGTGGATACCAATATCGAACTGGCTTCCGTGCGCGCCGTGTTGAGTGCCTTGAACCGGCTGTGACGGAATTCCCGCTCGTCAAACGGCCTGCAAGCCCTTAGTTTATTCGCCTGTATGAAATATTTTGCGAACTCGATGGTCGTGCTCGGCCTGATTCTTCTGCCCGCCGTCGCTGGACTCGGCCACGCTCAAACCGCGGCGGCGGTCACCAGTGCGCCCGTTTATGTGCCGGACACGACACATCAAAATGAGCCGCTGCCGGACGGCATTATCGCGTGGGACGCGTTGATGAAATCCGCCGAGGCCACAAACGGACAGGATTTCGCGCGGTTCACGTTCAGCTTCACTAACGTCTATCAAAAGATCAAAACCTCGCTGGCCACGAACGTCACCACGCTGACGAACATCACCGCCGTGACCAACAACAGCTTCTGGGCGAAATTGCTGGGCAACAACGTCAAACAAATGACCTCGTACCGTCAGGTGACGAACATTGCCACGGTCACGAATTCCATCACCACCTCGCCACTGACGATTCTCGACGTGCATCCGTCCTGCGGTTGCACCACGGTAGAATTGCCGCCCCGTCCGTGGCTCATTGCCCCCGGCTCCAACGGCCTCCTCAAAATCAGCGTCAATCTTGCCGGCAAAATGGGCACCGTCTTCAAATCCGTCAATGTCACCACCGACAAAGGCAAAAAAGATCTCATGCTCCGCATCAACATCCAAGCCGCCCCGCCCCCGCGCGCCATGACCGAAGCCGAACGTGCAGCCGGTATCGCCGCCGCGAAAGTGGACCGCCAAGCGGTGTTCAAAGGCGATTGCGTAACTTGCCACGCCAAAGACGTGCAGGGCAAATATGGCCAGCCGCTATTCAATTCCGTTTGCGCCGTTTGCCACGAGGCGAATCCCCGCGCCAGCATGGTGCCGGATTTGCGCAACCTCAAAGACGCGACCAGCGAAGAATTCTGGCGCACCTGGATCACTTCCGGTAAAGCCGGCACGCTGATGCCGGCGTTTGCCACCTCGCAAGGCGGCCCGCTCACGGATTTGCAAATCTCCTCGCTCGCGGCCTACATCAACGCCATCATCCCGCCGCATCCGGCCAACGCGCAGACCAAATAACGGAAGCCAGCCGGCTAAAAATCCAAAGCAGGTTAAAAACCGGGGAAAAACCTAACCACAACGGTTTTCGACGGTTTTCCGGCCTCGGCGGCACGCCGGTAGCCCAAAACGACGGTCGTTTTGGCAAATCTGCCCGCCGGCAACCCGAAACGACCGTCGTTTTGCCAAATCCGCGCGCCGGCAGCCCGAAACGACCGTCGTTTTGCCAAATCTGCGCGTCGGCAACCCGAAAAGACGGTCGTTTTGCCAAATCCGCGCGCCGGGAACCCGAAATGACAGTCATTTTGCCAAATCTGCGCGCTGGCGGGCCGAAACGACTGTCGTTTTAGCCAGAAATAACGGCGGCGAGCCAAAAAGGTCGTCCGCCAACCGCAACTCCGCTTGCGGTTTGGGCGCGGGCGGTTATCCTGTCAACCATGACAGCGAAACCGGTTGACACGACTCCGCACGAGCAACTTTCCACCCTCGGCCAGCGCGTGCTGGCGGGCGGACACATCACGCGCGAGGAAGCCTCGTGGCTGATTAATTTAGAAACCTCGGCCGACATCTTGGATTTGTTGTCGTGGGCCAACCGCATTCGCGAGCAGTTCAAAGGCAACAAAATTCATCTTTGTTCCATCGTCAACGCCAAGGCCGGTGCGTGTTCGGAGAATTGCAGTTTCTGCTCGCAGTCCGCGCATTACCAGACCGGCTCGCCGAAATATGGTTTCGTGGATCCGGAACCCGTGGCCGAAGCCGCCGATGAGGCCAACAAAAATGCCGTCACCGCCGTCGGCCTCGTCGCCGCGTGGAAAGGACTGAACGAAGGACCGATGCTCGACGAAGTCTGTGACCGCATCCGCGAAATGAAAGCGGGCGGCAAGACGCGCCCCGACGCCTCGCTCGGAATCATCAAAAAACAGGAAGTTGCCAACCGCCTGAAGGAAGCGGGACTGGAATGCTACGGCCACAACCTCGAAAGCTCGCGCCGTTTTTTTCCGCAGACCTGCACCACGCACACGTTTGACGACCGGCTGGAGACCATCGGCTATTTGAAAAAGGCCGGCATCAAGATTTGTTCCGGCGGCATTATCGGCATGGGCGAGACGCGCGAAGACCGTTGCGACCTCGCGTTTGAATTGAAAGCCATCGGCGCGAACGTCGTGCCGGTAAATATTTTGAATCCCATTCCCGGCACGCCGTTCGCCAAGAACGAGCCGCTGCCCGTCATGGAAATCTTGAAGACCATCGCGTGTTTCCGTTTCATTTTGCCGCGCCAGGAAATCATGATCGCCGGCGGTCGCACCGTGAACCTGCGCGACGCGCAAAGCATGATTTTCATGGCTGGCGCGAGCGCGCTGATGGTCGGCAACTATCTCACCACGCTGAACCAGCCCGTCGAAAAAGATCTCCAGATGCTCAAAGACCTCGGCCTCGACCCGAACTGGGACAGCCAAGATTTCAGCGATCAGGAAGCAGGCGGCGGCGGCGGGAAAGAACGTTGCGAAACGGAAATGACATTGGCGGCGGCAAAATAGAAGCCGCCAACAGTGCTTGAATTCATTTTCAAAGCACTTACGATTCCGCCGTGAAGTTCACCCAATATTTCATGACAATGCGCCAACGGCCTGACCGCGCCCTGATTCAATTGGAGTGGATTGAACGCGCGTTTGACCACCCCGAAAAGGAAATCATCCAACAGGACGGGCGCATCCGCCGCTGGGCGCGCATCGCGGAGATGGACGGACGCGCACTCCGTGTTATATTGCTGCCCGACGGCGAAACCGTTCACAATGCGTTTTTTGACCGCGATTTTGAATTATGAAAATCCGCTACTTTCAAGACACCGACACGTTGCACATCGAGTTCAAGTCCGCCGCCGTGGCCGAGACGCGCGACTTGGACGAGAACACCCTGTTGGATTTGGACCAGGCGGGGCAGATTCTCGGCATCACCGTGGAACACGCCAGCCAACGCGCCGACGTGCCGCAATTTTCCTACGAGCAAGTGACCGCCTAACAGATGCTCAAAGACCTCGGCCTCGACCCGAACTGGGACAGCCACGATTTCAGCGATCAGGAAGCAGCCAGCGGCGAGCCTATCAGATAAATTGCGTGCTTAGTTCAACCTTCGTTTTTTATGGTTGCCAAAAATTGGGAAATCCGGGTATTTTGAAAATCAATCCCTAGTTTGTATTTTTGGATTTGAGGGCTGGCCATTTTCTGGACGTTTGGCGGTTAAAAATAGCCAGCGGAACCAACGAAGCAACATCAACCTATAACTCCCATCAAATTATGCCATGGCAAGTAAAGTTAAACGACCAGTATCCCATCGTGGAGCAACACATTTCTGGGCACGACGATGACGAAGAAGTGCGAAAGAGTTATTTTGAACTGATCCGCCTAGCCTTGGAAAGCAAACGCAATTTGTTTCTGGGCGACGTCACGCAATACGAGCGAAACGTGGGAACGGACGAACAGTTTTTACGCGCCGAGAGTCTGGCGGAGGTTTCGCCGGAAGTTCTGCGCGGTGTGCGAGCGGGTTTAATTATCAAGGACGACCCGAAGGTCCGGCAAAGCTACAAACTGTGGGTGTCGCTGATGAGAAACCGGGGGATTAATTTTGAGCTATTTACCAACCGGGAGGAAACCATCAGCTGGCTGATGCAGCAGGATTAACCACCGCCGGGCAGGCGAATGGTATTGCGTTATTTACGGCCGGCGGCGGGCTGCTTTTCCCACAACTCCATGACCCGGCCGGCGAGCGCGGAGCGATTCTCGACCTCCAAATCGATCAAAATCTGGGCGACGTGCTTTTCCACCGTGCGTTTGCTCAAATGGAGAATGACGGCAATCTCGGAATTGCGCTTGCCTTACAACAACCACTCCAACACCTGATTCCGGCGACGGGAGAGTTGGACCAGCGGCCGAAAATTTTCGAGAATAAAAATTGGTTTTCTTTGCAGATGCAAGGTCCAGCCGCCCGTTTCGGACGCCACGATGCTTACTTTGAGCAATACATCTTTCCGTTCCTGGATCATTTCCAGATGTTCCAGTTCGTTGCGGATGCAGAGGTTGATCTGCTGGTGAATGCACTCGGGGACTTCGAGGTGGTGTCCCTTCCGGCCGGGATAAAATTCATCCAACCAGCAGCGAGCACGGTTTTGCAGCCAAATAAAATCTCCCTGATTATTGCAGAAACCAAAAGCGCCGGGAATGGTTCCGATCAGAGCTTCGGCCTGCACCGCAAAGCTGGCGGCGCGACCATACTTGAGGGCATTGTGAAAGCCGGTCCGGAGGTGCGGTAATAATTGTCCCAGCACCGTCGCTTCCGCTTTGGTAAAGTTGCGCTCCCAACGAGCCACCGTCAGATAATAAAAAGAGGCTCCATAATGGCCGAGCAGACAAACCAATGCCTTTGGTCCGCTCACATCGGCAAGAATGGCAAGGCATTCCTGCCAATGTCCGGGGTAAGCCAGCTTGGCAAAGGCAGACAAATTCAGCCAGCGCTCAGAATTCACAAGTTCCCGACAAGCGCAAAACGGGAATTGCAACAAAGCTTTCTGGGCGCTTTGTTGCTTGGTCGCGGTCAATGCCGGCTCAGGTCGGCAAGCAATCACGCAACGCTCCGTCGTTCCCGACAAGCTGAGATCCAGCCGGGTAAAATAAATAGCGTCGAGCGGTGTCAACTGATCGAGGATCGAATGAATTCGCACAAATTGCCGCTGCGGATCCAATTCCTTGTACAAGGCGGACAATTCGGAGCTGATGGTCTTAAATTCCATTAAACGTTGCTTAATTTTTTCTTTCCGAAACCGGAATTTGAGTAAACCAATCTGGACTTTTCAAGAATAAATTTTCCAAATTTCGTTGATAAAGTCAAACTTCGGCAACCGTTTGGTAGAAGCCAATCCGCTCAGGTGCTTACAAAATAGGTATTTTCACCCATTGTTAAAACCAGTTTCCATGACAACATCAAAAACATGCCGTGTCATGTGTCAATTCATCCAAAACTACCGGTCGTAGAATGCGTATTCTTCGATGCTGTGAGTTGTTATGAATTCATCGCCGGGATGGAAGAGTCCATTAAGCACGGAACCACTTCGGATCAGGATCCCGGCGGGAAAAAACCGATTTTGGTAGATTGCTTCGCTATCAATAGCGATTGCACCAGCACCGACTTGTTCTTCGCGCTGGAAGCGCTGAGCCAATGCCAAGGCAACGCCTTGAGGAAATTGCGCCAAGCTGTGATTTTAC
>TBL_comb47_HYPODRAFT_10000396_pt1 | contig 57857 bp, 41 predicted proteins | sample TroBogypolimnion_40_FD_10682 | JGI IMG/M metagenome (IMG submission 10682)
TATCGCGATCGCGGTGCTGGTTTCCGGGATGGTTGCCTTGACTTTGATCCCGATGCTGGCCAGTTTGTTCCTTAAACCGCATATGATAAAACTGGACAAGGAAATGGTGGACGGCTCCGGACCCCAAACCGGAATTCTGGCCTTTTATGATAAAACCTTGCGCTGGACCATCGGCCATTGGGTTACCGTCATGATTTTTTCATTTATCATTCTTGTCGGCACCGGTGTTCTTTTTTCGGTTATTCCCAAAGGATTTATTCCTGATGAGGATATCAATGCGCTGCTTGCGCAAACCGAAGCCGCGCAAGGGATTTCTTATGAATCCATGAAAGAGCACCAGGTTGCGGCGGCGGAAATTGTCATGGCGGACCCGGACGTGGAAGCATTCATGTGCCGCGCCGGCGCCGGAGGCATGACTATGACCGGAAACTCCGGCATGCTCTTCATGCGGCTGAAACCGCGAAGTGAAAGAAAGAGAACTGCTCAGGATATCATGCAGGATCTGCGCAAAAAATTTACGGAGCTTCCCGGATTGAACGTTTACGTGCAGATGCTGCCGTCGATCAACACCGGCGGCAGAATCTCTAAAGCGCAATATCAATTCACACTGCAAGGGTCGGATATCGCCGAATTATACAGTTTCGCCGGCAAGGCCGAAAAAGAAATGTCAACTTTTGCCAATATCCAGGACGTGACCAGCGATCTGCGAGTCACCAATCCGCAGCTTAATCTGGAGCTCAACCGCGAGAAAGCGTCGCTGCTGAATATTTCCGCGACCCAGATTGAAAATGCGCTTTACAGCGCGTTTGGCGAAAGAAAGATTTCCACTATTTATGCGGCGGACAACCAATACAGCGTGCTGATGGAATTGAAAGACGATTACAAGATGAATCAGGACGCGCTGGCTCTGCTTTATGTCCGTTCGCAGTCCGGACAACTGGTCCCGCTGAGCGATCTGGTAAAGGTCAACCGGGCCGCCGGGCCGCTGATGGTAAACCATTCCGGACAATTGCCTTCGGTGACGATTTCCTTCAATCTTAAGCCGGACATCGCGCTGAGCCAGGCGGTGAATGAAGTTGAAAGCAAAATCAACAGCAAAATGCCCTCCACGATAACGGCCAGCTTTCAAGGCAATGCCCAGGCATTCCAGAAATCAATGAAAGGGATGATCCTGCTGCTGATCGTCACCGTGCTCGTCATCTATATCATTCTGGGAATACTTTACGAGGACTATATTCATCCGATAACGATTCTTACCGCGCTGCCGTTTGCCGGGTTCGGCGCATTGCTGTCCCTGCTGATTTTCAAAATAGAACTTTCGCTCTATGCGTTTGTCGGGATTATCATGCTGGTGGGGATCGTCAAGAAAAACGGGATTATGATGATTGACTTTGCGCTGGTGTCGCAGCGCGAGCACGGCAAGTCGGCCAAGGACGCGATTGTCGAGGCCTGCCTGGTGCGTTTCCGCCCGATTATGATGACTTCGGCGGCGGCGGTGATGGCCGGGATTCCGCTGGCGATCGGCATCGGCGGCGGCGGCGAAGCCAGAAGGCCGCTGGGGATCACGCTGGTCGGCGGCCTTTTATTCTCACAACTGCTGACCCTTTATGTTACACCGGTCTTCTTCGTTTGTCTGGAATACCTGAGACATAAATTCCGCAAGGAAAAAACCATGAATGCGGTTTCCGCGGAAAAGGCAGCTTCTCCGGCAAAATAGCGTTGGATTAGTATCTTTTAGACTTCTATGTTTTAAACGTTTATAAAATTGTCATATTAAACGGCCTGTTTATCAAGTAGTTACGTTAATGGAGGGTCACGCTCTGTCGTGACCGGGATCGAAAGAAGGTTGTGACGGAGCACAACCCTCCATTGGGTTATTCGCCATAGCAACTGTTTCCCTGTTTTTTGAATTTCTGGTTTCCATTCTGACTACTGACTTCTGACTTCTGAATTCCTGCTTTTGGGTTGCGGACAAAGCCCGCCTTAGTAGTTTTATTCGGACATGATTTCTATCACGGAAAACGGACATCTATCACCATTTTATTCCAAATTGCTTACAAAAATGTAACTTTAATAAAAAAGTTTGAAATCTTTTTACAAAACTGTTATTGCCGGCGAGTTTGCTATTTGAAAAATCGGAAAAATACTGTATCATTATTTTTTCAACAGTTGGATCAAGCGGGTATCCAAACGGATTTTATATAAGGCCATTTACAGAGAAGGGGTAGACCATGGAACAGAAATATGCCAGACTGATATTTGAAGATGACGGCAAAGAGATTCTTTTGCCGATAGTCGTTGGCACTGAAGGCGAGAAAGGGATTGATATTACCCGTCTCCGCAGGGATACCTCTTATATTACCGTTGACCCGGGTTTTGCCAATACCGGGGCCTGTTACAGCGAAATTACTTACATTGACGGCGAAAGAGGCATTTTAAGATATCGCGGCATCCCGGTGGAAGACCTGGTTGAAAACACCAGTTTTATTGAAACGGCGTACCTGCTGCTGCACGGCAAACTGCCGGCTCCGGAACAGCGCTCAAAGTTTTCCAATCTGTTAAATCTGAATTCAATGCTGCATGAAGACATGCGGCACTTTTTCGACGGATTCCCGAGAGGGGCGCATCCGATGCACATCCTGGCAACCATGATTAATGCGCTTTCAACTTTCTATCCGAACGTTGACGCGCTGTCGCTGAGCGAGCATATTGACCTTTCCGCCGCCCGGCTGATTTCGACAGTTCGCACGCTGGCCGCTTTCGCCTATAAAAAATCCATTGGCGAACCTGTCGTATATCCCCGTCATGATCTGCCGTACTGCGCCAACTTTTTGAATATGATGTTCGACTCTCCGGTGGCGCCGTATGAGATTGATGAAGAAGTAGTGCAAATACTTAACGTGCTGTTGATTCTGCATGCCGATCATGGACAGAACTGTTCGACTACCGCCGTAAGAATTGTCGGCAGCGCCCAGGTGAATCTTTATTCAACGATTTCCGCCGGCATCAGCGCGCTGTCCGGCCCGCTTCATGGCGGGGCAAATCAGGCGGTCATGGAAATGCTGCGCAGGATTGAAAAGGACGGCAATGTCCAGAAATGGATTGACAAGGCAAAAGATAAAAACAGTAATTTCAAACTGATGGGGTTCGGCCACCGCGTATATAAGACCTATGACCCGCGCGCCGCCATCACCAAAAAGAAATGCCATGAGTTCCTGGAGAAAATGAATATCAAAGATTCGCTGCTGGATGTGGCAATGGAACTGGAAGCCGCCGCGCTTAAAGACGAATACTTCATATCCAGAAACCTTTATCCGAACGTGGACTTCTACAGCGGCATTATCTACCGTGCCATCGGCATTCCGGAAAATATGTTTACCGTGATGTTCGCGCTGGCCCGGTTGCCCGGCTGGATCGCCCACTGGAAGGAAATGGTTGACGGCGACACCAAGATTTGTCGTCCGCGTGAAATATATATCGGCAAACCGCTCCGCAGAATAGAAGACTGATAAACTAAGGTGGACAAGCCCGAAAGCAGGAAGTCAGAAGTCAGAATTCAGAATAAAAGGCAGAAGACAGCTCCAGAGGAGCGATATATTAATAGCTTAAAAATCCATAAAATAGATTTCAGCTCCAGCGGAGCGACATATTAATAGCCGGAAGTCAGAATGGGAACCTGAAATTCAGAAAACAGGGGAACAGTTGCGATGGCGGATAACCCAATGGAGGGCTTGTCCGCCTCTGGAGGGTTGTGCTCATAGCTATCAAGCTAACCCAAGATGAACTCATTTGAACACCCAATATCCAACACTCAATTTCCAACCGAGGAAGGACTGGAGCAAACTTGGACATTGGATATTTCCCGCAGCCGCGGGATCCCGCCTTGCGGGACGCATTATTGGATATTCAGTTCAAAAATTCTTAGCTTGATAGTTCTTGGAGGGTTACGCTCCGTCGTAACCGGATTTTCCGGCTTATTTTCCGTTTTTATTTTGATTGCGCTTTTCCTGCTCTTTTCTAGCCAGTTCCTGTTTTTCTTTGAGCCAGACGCTGGACAGTTCGAACGACCTATCTGTCTTCCGGTACTCAAATGGTCTGCCGCTGATCGGGTCAACCGGGATTTCCTTCAGAATGTCTGGAGCAAGCACTTTCAATTCATTAGGAAATGAACCAAACTTATTTTTGAAAATATGCAACGCCAGCGTCAATTTAGCTGCATCAATACACGATTCGGTCCTGGCGACCTTTAGCCTGATATTTGGCATATAATTCTTTTTCCACAAGCCAATATTGTCCGAAATAAAGCGTTCTGACTTTTTCCTGCTGCTCCAAATAATAGGCATAGTCCTGGTAGAAAAATGGCCAGATTACGATAAAAAATTTAGGCATTTCCATTATGATCTCTTCGTCCAAGTAATGCAACATATATCTCTTATTAATAAATTTTTCAAAAAATTCTCTGTTTATAACAATTTCTGTGTTCATAGCATTGCACATTCTCGTCTTGAAATCAAATTTATCCAATTCGAGCAAAAGTTGTTCGGCGCTCTGGCTGCTAATGCCGTAACGGAAGATAAGTGAGTTCATGGTATCAATACTTCGCGACACACAACTCATATATACTTGTTGTGAGAAAATAAATGAATTAGATTCGAGTTGTTTAATAGTGCTAAACCCATCGCAGATAAGATTATATCCCGCCTCTGGGTTGCCGTTAAGTCCGTCTAAACTACTTTTCATACAAATGAGTCGGAATAGCGATTGTTGCTGCATTATTTCCGGGAGCTTGATATCCTCCTCGAAATAATCGTGCTCGTAAATGGCATACGGCTTCGCCGCACCCTGACAAAACAAGCTTAAAATCAGTTCAATATCTTTAGTTTTTAAAAGCTGGCTGGCAGTATTCCGGGCTTGCTCAGGCCATTCCGCGATATCTGAAGTTTGTTGTTTCTCTTGAATATCACAGAGTGTTTCATATGATGATGAAGCATTTATAAGTTCAAATACCGCCTTGTAAAAATAAACGCCGTTGTCAGAGGTATTCTCCGGCATTCGTGGGAAAACGGAATTTCTATCCAATGGGATTCTCTGTAGCCGCATTTCCGCTAGTCTAGCTTCAACGTGGAAACGTCCGATGGCGTTGGAAACGGTATAAAACAGAATATAGGTCGCCACCAGCCCGGCAATAATTAAGACGAAAATAGTCAGGCATTTCCTGATGATGGGGTGTTTGAACTTGTATCTTAACAAATAAAAGATTACCGCTGCCCCGGCCAAAACGGCAAAAAAGACCACAATGATTTCCAGCATTCCAGGTGAAAATAACGGGAGGTCCATGAAATGTTTCCTTCTATACTTATACTGAAACAATACACGCTTTTTATGAAAAAGAAAATTTACCCGATTAATTCCGGCCTATTTCGGCTTATTCCGGTTACGTTTTTCCTGCTCTTTTTCCTTCAACCATACGCTGGAAATAGTGAACGAACTCTCTGTCTTCTGGTATTCAAACGGTTTGCCGCTAATCGGGTCAACCGGAATTTCTTTAAGGATGTCGGGGGCAAGTTCTTTCAACTCATCCGGGAACATACCATGCTGGTTTTTGTAAATATGCAGCGCCAATGTAAGTTTCGCCGCATCAATTTCCGATTCAATCCTGGCAGGCTTAATCCTGATATCTGGAGTCATTGCTGTTGCTGCTGAAACCAGATAGTAGATAGGAAAATTATTTCTATTTAATTCATTATTGAGTTCTTCTATTTGCTTTTCCTCAAGCCAATATGGCTGAGAAAAAAGCGCTCTGTTTTTGGCCATATATGTCAAGTACCAGATATAGTCCTGACAGATAAACGGCCAAAGCCCATATTTTTCAATTAGGCTAGAGCTGTCGCCAAGGCATTCACTTAAGGTTTTCTTCCGGGATATTATTTTTTCAAAAATATCTCTGCCTAACATTATTTCTCCGTCTATCGCATGAGCCATCGCCGCATTGAAATTGAGTTTATCCAAACCGGCTACAAGCTGCCAGGCAGTATGGCTGCTGATGCCGTAACTGGAAATTAGCGAGTTCATGGCATCGATATTTAACGTAGCGCAAGCCATACCCACCAGTTGCGAAATTAAAACCGGATCAGATTCAAATTGTTTTACGGTCTTGAACCCGTCGCAAACCAGGCCATAACCGGCTTCCGGATTGCCGCTAAGTCCATCGTAACTGATTTTAAGGCTGATTAGCCGGAATAGCGCCCGTTGGGGATTCAATTCCGGCAATAATAGAGCCGCAAAATCTTGATAATCGCGGGCGTAAACAGCACAAGGTTTTTCCGCACCCTGTCGGAACAGGTTGAAAATCTTCTCAATATTTTGGGAATTAAGAACTTGTTGAAAGGTTTTCTGTTTTTCATCAGGCCATTTGGTGAAGTTATAGCCGTATTCAGCGGCGCATTTAAATATCTCGGCATCTGTATCTATAAGCGAAAACGCCGCCTTATAGGAAACGGCGCCGTTGTCAGAGTCTTTCTCCGGCATTTTCGGGAGAATGGCATCTTTATCTAATGGAATTCCCTGCTCCCGCATTTCCGCCAGTTTGGCATTTATCTGAGTACGGCCGATTGACAGATAGATATTATAAAACAAAATACAGGCCACTGCCAGCCCGGCCCAATACAGGGCAAAGAAGATTATCCATTTTTTGACAGCAGAGTTTTTGAATTTGTACTTTAACAGATAAATGGCTGCCGCAATGAAGAGACCGAGCAGAGATAAAGTAATTACCGGCATTTCCGACATAAAAAACGGCAGATTCATATATTACACCCGTCCAGTTTGCTCAAAAGGTTGATGGCTTCTTTGTCAAACATCGAAAACGCAAACCATTTCTTGCCTAAATCTTTTAATGAAGCGCCAAAGTGATAAACCGTTTTATCATCTATGATTAAAAACCGGTCATGCGAGTGATTGAACTCTTTTACCTCAACCGGCTGATACTGTTCGTTGAACTTTTTAATATCCAAAGCCAGTTGCCTGGAAACGGCTTTGGTAAAGATGGTTACTTTAACATTTTTATTTCTTTTGCCGAGATGGGTTAAAACGGTGTCGTCTATGTAGTTGTCTATAATAATGATTGATTTTCTGGCAGTTCTGAACAGGTCGGAAACGAACTGGTAGGCGTCAAAAACCTGTCCGTCAAAAAAGATACCCTGTCTGGGTTTTATGCTTCGTTCTTCAATAGCGTTGAAAATCTGTTCAAACTTTTGGTCTGCTTCCTCTTTATGCTCAATTTGTCTTCTTTCCAATGCATTTAGGCGCTGAAAAATTTGTGCGTTAGTAGCAACAAACCGGCGCATGGAGACAAAGGCTCGCATAATCTGTATATTTATAGCTATTGCTTTTTCACTTTGCAACACACTTGAAAGGCTTGCCACTCCTTGCTCGGTAAAAGCGAAAGGACGAGCGCCACCCAAATGTTTTCTCGAAGGTATCACATTTTGTGATACCAGCAATTCAATTTCAATGTCGTTCAGTTCAAACATAAAATCATCGGGAAATCGTGCAGGATTTCTCTTGACGGCCTGTTTCAACGCCCGATTCTCTATGCTGTAAAAATGTGACAAATCACGATCCAGCATCACCTGGACGCCTCGAATCGAGTAGATGATATTTTGTAAATGTATGCCTTCAACGGTGACTGATAACATTTTACTCATGCCGGCTTCTCCAGTTCGGTTTCTTTGAGAGCACAATTTGTGACCTCAAGTTCATACGCCTCAGAAACAATACACATTTTTGATGAAAAAGAAAGTGCATTTCCGATTTATTTTACTTTCCCGGAATGAAGAAGCTGAACATATTCTCGCACAAAGATTTATCCGCCGCAGGCGTGACACGGAGGCACGAAGAGAACAGCAAGTTTTATTTTCCTTTGTGCCTTTGCGCCTTTGTGCGAGATAATTCCCCTGTCGTCGCGAGCGTTTCCTGGATCGACCGAAGAATTTGAATATCCAACATTCAAGGTAAAAAATACTGCTGCCGTGCCTGCTTTTTTCTGACAGTATTGTCTTTATGTATTTCGCCTTTCCTTCATCAGTTGGATATTTCCCGCCTCGCGGGATCCCTTTTTGCGGGACGGGATATTGGAGATTCGTTTTTTTACCACAAATTAAAAAGCCGCCATAACTGGCGGCTGATATCGCGTTCAAACACTGCCCGTTATCCTATTTTGACAGTAGACGAAGTATTTTCATTTTCCAGTCGCTGAATGGCGGATAGCGCAACGGAATATCAAAGAGGTTGGATTTGACCATCACCGGTTTGTAGTGCGTAAAGGTATCGAATCCGGCCTTGCCGTGATATGCCCCCATGCCGCTTTCGCCGACGCCGCCAAACGGCATCGAAGAGTTAATCAGGTGGGTTACGGTTTCATTGACACACATTCCGCCGGCGGTAACCCTGGAAATCAGCAGTTTCTTGTTGATTTTACTGTTGGAAAAATAATACAATGCCAGCGGTTTGGGCCGGGAGTTGACAAAATCAATTACGGCATGGATTTCTTCAAATTGGATTACCGGCAGAATCGGGCCGAAAATTTCTTCCTGCATTACCGGATCTTTGGTGGTCACGCCGTCAATGATTGTCGGCGCGATATACCGTTTTTCCGGATCTTTTTCTCCGCCGCAGACAATCTCCCCGCTGTTCATAAGAGCGGAGAGGCGGTTAAAATGTTTTCCGTTAACAATCCTGGGGTAATCCGGACTGGCGGAGGGATCTTCCCCGTAAAATTTCCGGATGTAATGTTTCATTCTTTCCAGCAGCGGCGCTTTGACTGAAGTATGCACATAGAGATAATCGGGAGCGACGCAGGTTTGTCCGGCATTCAGGAATTTGCCCCAGACAATCCGCCTGGCCGCCAGTTCGATATTGGCGTCGGCGTCAACAATGCACGGGCTTTTTCCGCCGAGTTCCAGTGTTACCGGCGTAAGATAATTGGCCGCCGCATGCATCACGGTTTTGCCGACGGAAGCGCTGCCGGTGAAGAAAATGTAATCGAACTTTTCCGCTAGCAGTTCTTGCGCGATATATACCGATCCGGGAAAAATCGCGATGTACTGCGGTTCGAAAAGTTTGGTGATGATTTTGGTGATTACCGCCGCCGTCGCCGGGGCCTGCTCGGCCGGTTTAAGCACTACGCAGTTGCCGGCCGCGATGGCGGCGGTCAGCGGCCCCATCATAAGCTGAAACGGATAGTTCCAGGCGGAAAAAATCAGGACTGAGCCGTAAGGCTCCGGATAGATATAGCCTTTGGCCGGAAAGTTGTTTTTCGACACTCCCGCCCGTTTCTTTGCGGAAAATCCGGCAACATGGCGGCGCATGAAAGCGATATCGTCCAGCACCATCCCGACCTCGGTGGCAAAAGCTTCAAAGCTGGATTTGCCAAGATCGGTATACAACGCGGCTAAAATTTCCGGCTCAAATTCCTTGACCGCGTTGAACAATTTATCCAGTTCCGCCTGTCTGAAGGCGACAGAGCTGGTGAACCCGCACTGGAAATAGCTTTTCTGCAGCGCAACCGTCTTCCTGATATCAACCGCCATGCTCATTGTGTCAAGCTCCATTTTTCAGAATATCCCTAAAGTACCATTTAATCACGACAACTTATAATTTGAGCACGATTCTTGCAGGCGCGGATTATTTTTTCTTCTTGTCCGCTTTCTTATCAGCAGTATCCAGGGTAATGCCGTCAGCTTCTAATTTACTTACAGCGCCGGCGATATCCTTTTTCATCTTGTCCGCGCAAAAAGAACTGCAGAAGTAAACTCTCTTGCCATCTTTGGAATCAACATAAAACTTCTTATCAATTTTGCTGTTGCATTTCGGACAAAGAGTCTGCTTCTTGGCCGTTGCGGTTTTGTCGGCGGCAGGAGCGGCAGTTGCATCTGTTGCGGGAGCGGCGGCAGAGGTAGTCGCGGTGGTGGCGGTTGATTTATCAACTGCGAGGACAGAGGCGGCTCCGAGTGCGATAGTGACGGCGGCTAACAAGACCAGATTTTTTTTCATTTTTCCTTTTTTCCCATATTTTACAGTAAGCATTTTACTTAAAGTATTAAAGAGCAATAATATAACTGTCGAGACAAATCAAGGCAATGGTTTTTGAAAAAATAATTATGGATAATTCATAAATCAGCTTGGCTTGGGCTGCTGAGTATGGCGGTTTTGCCAAAACCGCCTTTCTTGCCAGTTTCGGCGAAACTGGCATACTTGCCGCATCCTTTTTTATCCACAAAACATTTACCCGTTTTTCTCCGGGTCAAACCCATGATTTAAATGAAAAAATAGCTTGCATTTCACGTGTCCGCGAGGGATATTGGAGTGACGCGATTGCGGCAGGCGATCCCGACTGGCGCCAAGGCCGCCGGAATTAAACGATATGTGGTCAAAGGTAGCAATACGGATGATAAAAATGCTTATATCAGTTTTGTTGCCGGAAAAATATTGATTTAAAAGCCATTTATGAGGGGTGAGGTTTTAACCCCGTTCAGGAAGGAAGGAGACATTATGAAATCAAACAAAATAGTGGAGAATCTGGAATACGCGGACCGGGCTGGCATGAAGCTGTGCATGGATCTTCATTTCCCGGCTCATGGCAGCGATCTGTTGCCGGTGGTGCTGGGTATTCCGGGAGGAGGCTGGCGCGGTTGTTCAAAGCAGTCAGTGCCTTTGTTTCTTGCGGATTATGGTTTTGCAATGGCCTGTATCAACTACCGGGTGAGCGGCGACGCGATCGCCCCGGCCAATATTCTCGATTGTAAGGATGCCGTAAGATGGCTCAAAGTCAATGGCACGCGGTACGGGCTGGATCCCAATCGCATCGGAGTCTATGGCGCATCTGCCGGCGGGCATCTGGCGGCTATGCTGGGCGTATCCAGCGGAGTCAAGACTTGAGTCCCCGGATCAGTCTGTGAGCACCGCCGTTCAAGCGGTGTGTGCCGTATGCGGGCCGACGGATCTTACCCGCATCGCGATTCCTGAGCTCCGGGAGCGATTCCCGTTGCTCTATGAAGTCACCGAGCAGTACCTCGGAGGCCCCGTCCTGGAGCGTACTGAGCTGGCCCGGATTGTCAGCCCCTTGTCTTATATATCGTCAAGTTGTCCTCCAATGTTGTTAGTTCACGGAGCATGCGACGTTTTAGTTCCGGTCGAAGAAACCCTGATCTTTCACGAAGCGCTCAGGCGGACGGGGGGCCCGGCGTCTTTGTGTATTATTGAGGAAGGACAACATGGGTGGCTCGTGGAACAGACCTCGGAGAAGATCGGATTGTTCTTTACAAAGCACCTGTAGCATTTTTTCGGAATACCCGAGCCAGACCACCATCGCACACAGGTGAAAAACAAAGGACATGTGGCTTAAAGCTATTTTTTAAGTCTGTTTTATTGATTTAAGCTTTTTTTATCTTCATTTCCTTCATATGCCTCATTGTGAAAAGGCTGCCTCCAGTGAGCTCCGTGGTTAAATTTGCTTCAAGATTTTTGCCGCAAAAACCTTGAGTTTCAAAAATGCATTTTATCGCCTTATTTTGATCATGTCTTTATCGTTTCCGTTGACAAGTTTACTATATATGCAGGGACAAGTGACTGGAAGATAAGAAGTTGAAAGCGAGAAAAGCTTTATCTTAAAGTGGGGCCTTTTTTCGCGGTGTCCGACCTTATTCTTTACATGGTAAAATGGTATAGAGAATTTGGCAAATAATTTGGAAGAACAGGAAGATTTTATCATTGACCTTTTATTTATACAGGGTAGATTGATACTAAGCTGAATAATTCATAAACTTATTTTTATGAATAATACAGGCTAAATACTTCATAGTTTTTCAATTTTGCAGGTTAAAAAGGAGAAAAGAAAAGCTCAGGAATTTAAAGTTATAATTGTTTCAATGATAATTTTTTTGTCTGAAAATTGAAGAAAAATTCCCCCAACCCGGTAATTAATTCAGGAGGTGAAGGATGAGAAGCATTGCATTGATAGTTCTGTTCTTCGCGATCGCGCCGTTCCTTGCGGCTCAGGAACAGCCGGCGGCGGCAACAAGTGAGGCGCAACCGCAATTTACCCAATCCCAGCTGGAGCAGCTCGTCGCCCCTATTGCGCTGTATCCCGATGATCTTCTCGCCCAGGTGCTGGCGGCATCAACATATCCCGCCGACATCGTCGCGGCATCAAGATTTATCAAGCGCAACCCTGGTCTCGACCAGAATGAGACTAAGGCTCAAATAACTGATATGGAATGGGACCCCAGCGTCAAGGGGTTGATGTTTTTTCCTGAACTGCTCTTGAAAATGAACGACAACATGGACTGGACCAAGGATCTCGGTGATGCGTTCCTCGAACAGCAGAAGGATGTGATGGACACGATACAAGTCATGCGGGTGAAAGCGAAAAATGCCGGAACCCTGCAATCCAATGCCAATCAGGACGTAACCACCAACGCCACAGGTCAGACCGAGATACAAAGCACCGATCCGGCGACAATGTACCCCCAGGACTATACGCCTTCAACGGCATACGGTTCCGACTGGGGATACAGCAATTGCTATTATCCCGTCGTGATTGCCGCTCCGGCATGGCCGTATAGAGGCGGATATGCCTGCGCCTGGGCGCTCGGTTACAGGTGCGGCTGGAACAACGGCGGCCTGCAATACAACAATAACTACTATAACGGCGACTTCTACCGGAGCAATATCAGCAATGCGATTATGAATCCTGAAAACAGGAATTGGGCACATGACGGCGCTGATGCCCTGGCACTTTCATCAAACGCTCAACAGCTTGCCAGGCAGTCTGTTGCGGCTGGCAGCCCCGCCCAAAATTTCAACCAGAACGGTTTGGCCGCGGCAAATGCGGCTGGAAATAACCTTCAGGCGGGTGACCGGACTCAAGCCGCCAGATCCGCTCTTCAGAATACTGACCGGACTCAAGCCGCCAGATCCGCTCTTCAGAATGCCGACCGTTCGCAGGCAGCGTCGCAGCGTGTGCAGAATTCGCAATATTCAGCTCAGAACTATTCACGTCAAAACGCTAATCCGGCCATGAGCGGTTCGCGCAATGCCAACCTGGAACGTTCTTACAGCAACCGCGGCGCTCAGAGCCGCAACGTCAGCGCGCAGACCAATAATCGGGGAGGAAGCTATCAATCCTTTGCCGGAAGCGCTTCCAGGTCAACCGCCGGCGGAGGAAGCCGGGGCGGCGGCAGGGGTGGCGGCGGCGGCAGAAGATAAATCCAGAAGTCATCAATATTTGCGCCCGTTGCGGGCTGGATAAATTAGAGTTTAATAATAATTTAAAAGCTAAATGAGGAACAAAATAATGTATAGAATAAAATACCTGATATTGTCGCTGCTTCTCGCGGTTGTTGTTGCCGGATGCAGCTCGGTCGCTCCGGATGCTGGACAAGCCGTATTCACTTCAGGCGATGAGGCGTGTAAAGCGTTGGTCGAGGCCGTAAATAAGAATGACACGAAGCGCATGATGGAGATATTCGGGCCGCATGGCAAAGACATCGTGTCGTCAGGAGATGAAAACCTGGATGCCGATTCCAGAGCTTATTTCGCCCAAACCGCCGCCGAAAAAGCGGTTATTACCAAAATTGCCGACAACCTCTACATAATCGAGGGCGGGAATGAAGCATTCCCCTTTGCCATTCCGCTTTCCACAAGTAACGGCAAATGGTTCTTCAACACCCGTGAAGGAGTTGAGGAGCTTATCAACAGGAGGATTGGCAGAAACGAGATATTCACAATCAATGTCTGTGAAGCTATCGCCAAAACCGAAATCCAGCACGCAAGGAAACGCATGGCTGCTGGCGGCAGCAGTGAATATGCCATGAAATCCATGAGCGAAACAGCCAAAGTCAGCAGTATTTACTGGAATCCGGAGAGTGGTAAAAAGGAAGACCTTATTAATGCGGACCTGGCGCTTGCGGCTCTTGAACCCGGCAATCCCAAAAGGCAGCCTTATTACGGCTACTATTACAAGGTGTTGAAGGCACAGGGCCCCGATGCCCCGGGAGGTAAAAAAAGTTATCTGGTCGATGGCAAACTCAAAAACGGTTTTGCCGTGCTGGCCTATCCCGCGAAATATGACAATCTTGGTATTAAGTCATTCATGGTGTCCAAATGCGGGGTGATATTCGAGAAGGATCTTGGCGAAAACACCGAAAAGGTTGCTGCCGGAATGACTGAATTCAATCCCGATGATACTTGGGAACCAGTCAGAAACTGACCATGTCAGATCTCTTTTTAAGATCTTTTTATAAACTGTTGTAAATCGTGGTCAAGCCGACTCCCGATGTCCGCAGTCCAATAAGTCCGCTGAACTGTTGTGCGGGGTCTGTATTCCGTGGTTAAGCCTGCTTCAATATTTTTCCCGTAAAAACCGTGAGTTTCAAAAATGCATTTTGGGCGTTATTTGAACAGAACTACATCGGTTGGATTGACAAAACTACTATATATGTAGACTTTGATTTAAAATTTTAAAATGGAGAACCATTAATTGAAAGTTGAAAATTGAAAATGGGGAACCATGAAAACAAATTTACCACAGAGACACAGAAAATACAGGGGACGATTTACCATGAAGGACGTGAAGAAATTGAAGTTAAAAATCTATTTTCATTACCTTCATGCTCTTCATGGTGAAGTGTATTCCTGTTTTTTGCGGTTAAAAACAGTTCCGCTCAACGACTCTCCAAATTCTCGGAGTGTGTCCAGAATTGAAAATTGAAAATGAAAGAACAAAATTGTGATACCCTAAAACAGGTCTCCAGAGTCTCGGAGTGTTCAGCAAAGTATGGTTGTCCAAAATGCACAGAACAGTATGCCGGTTTTGCCAAAACTGGCAAGGGGCGGTTCTGCACAGGGGTGTCCAGATTGTCCAGAATGTTTGTCAAAACGAATAACAGTTGTGCTAAACTACTCTCCAAAGTGTCGGAGTCGGGAGTCCAGAATAACAATTGAAAGTTGAAAATTGAAAATTATAAAAACGGGAAAAGAGAAAGCAAAAACTAAAGATATTGTGCTCAACTACTCTCCAAAGTGTCGGAGTCTGGCGTCCAAAATGATTTGGAAGCGAGAAAAGTTGAAAGCAAGAAAAGCGAGAAAAGTGGTGAAAACATCATACTTAACAGGTCTCCAAAGTCTCGGAGTCGGCTGTCCAAAATGGAAAGAATGTGACTGGTGACTGGTGAATAGTAAAAGCAAGGGAAAGCGGTTCTGCACAGGGGTGTCCAAGTTGTCCAAAATGTGACTGGTGAATGGTGAAAACAGGAGAAAAACGGCTTTGCTCAATGATGTCCAAAATGAAGAGGAGACCCTGTCTAAAATGTCCGAGTTGTCCGACTGGTCCGACTAATCCGTCTTGGACAGGTATAGGGATTTGGTGTCCAGAATGAGCCGACGCGTATTGCCGCCAGTTTCGGACGGCCTCCCTGTTTTCCCGGATTATAAAAATCTATTGCGGGCAGAGCAGGGCTGGTTCAGTTTTTTGAGTACCTGGCGAAGATGCCGGCGGGAAGCAGCCTGCCGCCGTTTTCGGGAACGGTCATTTCGCCGGACTCGGCGAGCCCGTCAGCGCCGAAAACATCGGACAGGATGCGTCCGAGCACCAGCGGGGAAAAACCCGGCGAATGGCAGCTTAAAACGATAAAAAAGGGACGGGATGCGTCAATGAGCGTTTTACATGATTCCAGCAGTTCGGAAATCTGGTCTTCCATTTTCCAGACCTGGCCCTGCGGGCCGCGTCCGAAAGACGGCGGATCGAGCGCGATGCCGTTGTATTTGCTGCCGCGGCGGATTTCGCGGGCAATGAATTTGAGAACGTCGTCGGCAATCCAGCGGATATGGTCCGGCACCTGCGGGTTCATGCTCAGGTTCTGCCGGCCCCAGTCAATCATGCCCTTGGATGCGTCGAGGTGGCAGACCTCCGCGCCGGCTTCAGCCATCGCCATGGAGCCGATGCCGGAATAGGCGAAAAGATTGAGCGTTTTCGGAGTATCCTGGTAAGAGGCAATGGTTTTTTTGATCCATTCCCAGTTGTCGTACTGTTCGGCAAAAAACCCCAGATGCCCGAAATTGGTCGGCTTCACCGTCAGCTTGAAACCGCCCCATTCGGTGATCCAGCTTTCCGGGACGCCGCCGTTCTGCCAGGTCCATTGGCCGCTGCCGCTGGAATTGCGTTCGTAAACGCCCTGGGCCTTGCTCCATTCCTGAGCAGGCAGCGAAGGTTTCCAGAAGGCGTTTAATGCGGGGCGGACCAGGCGGAAATCGCCGACCTGTTCCAATTTTTTCTTATCCCCGGAGTCGAGTAAAATGTATTTCATGTTTGTGCCGGCTGCGGTTCGGAGTTTTCGAGGTCTTTAAAACGGTTGTCGGCGTCATATACGATCTTGCCGCGGCGCACGGTAAGCAGCGGACGGTTGGTGTTCTTTTCGAAGAACGCCAGGTCAGCCCGTTTGCCCGGCTGCAGCAGTCCGCGGTCATTGAGGCGGAGCGAATTTGCCGGGTTTAAAGTAACGCAGGCGGCGGCTTTGGTTTCCTCCATATCGGAGAACGTAACCAGGCTGTGCCAGCCGGTATCGAGCAGGGTGGTGGTGCCGGCAAGCAAGCCGGTATTGGTCCTGGAAATGCCGTCTTTGACGTATATTTCCGAATTGCCGATATGGTACTTGCCGTCTTTGAGCCCGGCGGCCTGGGTGGAGTCGCTGATGCCGATGACCTTGTCGCTGAGTTTGCAGCGGCAGGCCAGGTCAATAATTCTCGGGTGCAGATGCATGCCGTCAAGAATCAGTTCCACAGCCACGCGCTGGTCGGTGAGCGCGACCGCGGTCAGAGTGATGTCGCGCTGATGCAGCGGCGGCATGCCGTTGAAAAGATGGGTGCAGCAGGTGGCCCCGGCGTCAATCGCCCGCAGCGTGGCCTGCTCGTCGGCGTTGCTGTGTCCCATGGACGGCAGAATCCGGTTTTCCCGCAGCAGTTCAATCAAGCGGATGGAATCATACAGCTCAGGAGCGAAAGTCATTTTTTTGACAAATCCTTTGCCGGCGGCAATCAGTTCCCTGGCTAATCCCAGGTCAATATTTCTGATGTCATTCTGGATTTGCGAACCGCATTTTTCGCGGTTGAGAAAAGGGCCTTCCAGGGAAATGCCGATCTGGTCGGCGCCTTCGAGTTCCCATTTCATCATATCGCCCATAATCGACAGATTGTATAACATCCGGTCAACCGGAGCGGAAACCACCGTGGCGACAAATGAAGTCACGCCGTGTTCGGCCAGGGTTCTGCTCATGCTGTTGATCGAAGACCCCTGGTCATCGGCGGTGGAAGAGTCAAATCCGCCCGCCCCGTGAATATGGCTGTCAATGAAGCCGGGCGTGGCATAGGCATTTTCAATCTCTAAAATTTCCAGTTCGGCGTCACGGGAGAAAGCTGAAGCTCCGCCGATCGCCAGGATTTTCTCATTTTCACAGAGAATACCGCATCTTTCGATTCTTTTGACCGGCGTCAGGCAGTAATCGGTCAAATACAGTCTTCGCACTCTTTTCATAATATGGGTTCCGCTTTCATTTGTTTACAAAGCAAATAATTGCCTTTGATTAATATAATGCGCCGCTTTTTCAAAACAATTCTTTTCATTATCAATCAGTTAGAATTTATATTCGAAAATCTTTTGAATTACACTTGTTTTCCCGCGGATTTCTGATAAAATTACATTATACTTTATTCAATATGCCGAACGATTTTTTTTTTGAAAAAAACTTGTTTAGTTTGTTTGACTATTGTTTAAAACTGATTAGATTGAGTAACATTGCCCGCGGGGGTTGAAGTTAGCGACTGTTAATAACCTGTTAATAAGTTATTGACGAGTCTTGAAAATATTTTGTAAGTTTATGGTTTTGTAAAGCCTTATGATAACTTGCGAAAAATCTTTCAAAAACGCTTCTTTTTCAATTCCCGCTTTGACTGCATCTGAGCGCTAATTACGCTCAAATATTGTCTGCGGCAAAAGTTGCGGCAGGGTCGCGACTGCGATTAAGTGTTGGTTTTGAACGGCTTATTATTGCCTGGGGATGTTTTTTATTGGGGGCCCGGGCAATTATAGATAATATTTGTGTTAATAACTTTGGGGAATCAGGGGGATTTCATGAGGCAGCATGATAAATGCGGGTTACTGCTCACGTGGACAAAGACCTGCGAATTGTTGAAGAAGCGTCTTCATCAGGCGACTTACGAACAGTGGTTTGGCAGCATTGTTCCAGTCCGCTTCGACGGCGAACAGATTGTACTGGGCGTTTCCGATGATTTCTTTGCCGACTGGCTCAAAGAGAATTTCGGCGATATCCTGGCTGACGCCTTGAGCGAATCCGCCGGTCACAAAATTTCTTTTCAGTTGGAAACCGGCCATGTGAATGTTGATGAAGTCAAAGCCTCCGCCGAGATCGACGCGGAAGCCGAAGCGGCCAGCCCGGCTGAAGATTTCAGCAAAAACCGCACTAATGATTCCGCATTGGCCAGACATACTTTTGCGAACTTTGTGGTCGGGGAAGAAAACCGTTATGCGTATGCCGCCGCCAAAACCGCGGCCGACACCCCGGGCGTATATAATCCGCTGTATATCTATGGCGGTACCGGCATCGGTAAAACCCATCTGCTGCAGGCCGTCGCCAATCAGGTGCTGAAGAAAAACAGCCGCGCCGTGGTTAAATACGTCACCTGCGAAGAATTCCTGAACAACTATGTTGATTCGCTGCGCAATAAACGTCACTCCGAGTTCCGCAGTTCCGTCCGTAAAGTTGACGTGATTCTGGTGGATGACGTGCATATGCTGGCTAATAAGACGCAACTGCAGGAAGAATTTTTCAATACTTTCAACTCCCTTTACAATGAAAATAAGCAGATTATTCTGACGTCAGATAAACAGCCTTGCGAAATTGTCGGGCTTGAAGACCGGTTGGTTTCCCGCTTTGAATCCGGCGTGACCACCGAAATCAGCGCTCCGGTATTTGAAACCAGGCTGGCGATTCTGAGAATGATGCAGGAAAGTCACCTTATTAAGATCGAAGATGAAGTGCTGGTTTTTCTGGCGAACAGAATTTCGTCGAGCGTGCGCCGCCTGAAAGGCGCGCTGTTGCGGCTGGTGGCATTTGCTTCCGCCATGTCCAATCGCAAGATTTCAATTGAAGACGCGGAATCACTGCTGCATAAGGTGATTGAAGAGGAAAGCGCGTCAAAGATTATTTCAATCTATTCCATTCAAAAAGCAGTGGCCGATCATTTTGATATCCGGGTCAACGACATTCTCAGCGAAAAACGTCCTAAGAATATTGCCGAACCGCGCATGGTGGCCATGTATCTCTGCCGTAAAATGACTAACCATTCTTTCCCGGAAATCGGGGCGGCATTCGGCAAAAATCACGCCACCATCATGAATGCGAACAAGAAAATTCCCGAGCTTTGTCAGAAGAATGAAAATATGAAGCGTTCATTAGCCCTTATCCAACGCCAGTTGCAACAGTCCTGATACACTGTAATCTTTACGCTGCAACCTGTATTACATGGCCTTTGCTACTTTTTTATTGACGAAACAGACTGAACGGACATGTCCGTTCAGTCTGCTTTGATTTTGGTCTGATTATTTTTTTCTGAATGCTTCCAGCTCATAGGCGGGAAGCTTCTTGTCGGCAAATACTGGCTTGAGCCTGGAGAAGCGCTGGATGCCGTTGATTACCGGGACGCTGACCCAGTCTTCCCCGATCAGCGGACGGGCATAAGCAACGAAATCGTCGGTTACGTCGGTCTTGCAGGGCGTGAGCCAGTTGGCCGGGAAGAAACGTTCGGAGTTCGCGACTTCCTCCAGCGGAACTTTATCATAGCGCACCTGGTAGATCAAACCCGGTTCGCGCAGCAGTGTGGACATATAGCCGCCCTGGCCCTCAACTGCCAGCAAGACTGCCTTCTGGCCGGCGCGATAAGCTTCGTCCAGGTCAACAGTTGAAGCGTAAATCGCGGTTGAACGCTGATCGGTGCCGAAAGTCTGTCCGCGGGCGCTGCCGCGGGCCTTGATGCCGTGCTGGTTCAAGTAGTTGACCAGCGCCTGCTGAACAGTAGTCTGGCTGGCGCCGAACTGGGCATGACCGAAGCTGTCTTTGGTGAAGCCGAGGTCGCCGACATCGCAGCCTTCGCTGACGACCACTACCGCGCGGCCGCATTCCTTCACTTTGTCATTAATTTTTTCCGCCATCTGTTCCATGGACAGGCCGCCCTCGTAGAGGAAAATCAGCAGCGGCATTTCGCGTTTGGGGTCAGCCAGCCTGGCGGCGGCGGGAATGAACCCGATTTTGCGGCCCATAGCCTGCAATACCAGCACGGGATCGGCGGGATAAGAACCGCGGTTTTCTTCTTCGGCATTTTGCACAATATGGCTCCAGTATTTGGCGACTGAGCCGAAACCGGGAGTGTGGTCAATCAGTTTGAATTCAGCATCGCCGACGTCATTGTCAATGGTCTTCGGGACTCCGATGCCGATCGTGTCAAGGCCGCGTTCCTGGGCCAGTTTCGCCACTTTGTTGGCGGTGTCCATGGAATCGTTGCCGCCGTTATAAAGGAAATAACCGATGTCGTGCGCTTTCAAAATATCAATTACGCGCTCGAAATCTTCTTTCTGATTGGATTTGATCTTGTAGCGGCAAGTGCCGATAGCGCCGGCGGCCGGAGTGGTGCGCAGCAGCGATATTTCGTCTTCATCCTGGGCTGAAAGGTCGAGCAGTTCTTCTTTCAGCACTCCTTCGATACCGTGCCATCCTGCATATATTTTACCGATTTTACCCGGAAACGCCTTGGCGGCTTCGACCACGCCGCGGAGCGAACTGTTGATTACCGGGGACGGCCCGCCGGACTGCGCGATTAGCAGATTCTTTGCCATACTGATTCTCCTGTTTTGTAAAAAATGAAAATTAAAAACTTTGTTAAATAATCTTACAAAGTACCAATATAAACCAAAATCAGTTATTGTTCAATAGCTGTTTTCTTCTCCGGTAAAAAATTATTTTGCTGACGGCTCGATAATTACGGGTTTATGTTTGCCTTTAAGCAGCGAACTCGGGTCATCATTCAGATAATTGACCAGTTCGGTCAGGGAGTCTATCGTCTGGTCCAGTTTAAGCAGGGTGCTGAGCAGCGCCTGTCTGGCATCGGTTACGGAATAAGCGGCTTCCCGGAAAGACTGCGCGGTCTCGATGAATTTTGCCCCCTCGATGCTGCCGCGGGCGCTGATGGTCAGGCCGTTGAGGGATTTCAGGTTGGTGTCAAGGCCGTCCACGATTTCGCGCAGTTTGCTTTCCGTCAGCACTTTACTGACGTTGGACGAACTTTTCTCCATATTGTCGCTCATTTTTTCCATCTTGTCAATCATCGTTTTAAGCTTGGGGTCTTCCAGCAGGCGCTGCATGGATTTGAGCGTTCCGGTCATTTCGTCGGAAATTTTGTCGAACTGGACCCGTGAGATTTTCTCGAGAGAAGTATTTATCAGATTAAGAATGTCTTTGAATTGCGAAGGCATTGACGGCACATAAAAGTAACTGCTGGTGATATATTTGGGGCGTTCAATAATGGGCGATTGCGGAAATTGTTCAAAGTAATCCAGTTCCAGATATTTGAGACCGGTGATTCCGGCATATTCGAGCCGGCAGCGCAATCCCATTTGGGTTTCATGCTGGAAGAATTCGTTAAATGAGGAGACCGCCTTTTCCCCGCTTTGATGGCCGGTGATAAATGCCTTCATATCAATATCCATATCAATTCTTATCAGCTTGTCATTCAGTTGAATGGATATTTTGGAGACGGTGCCGATGGGAACGCCTTTGTATTTTACCGGAGAACCGACCGCCACGCCCTGTACTGATTCGTTGAACAGAGAGACGAATTTGCCTTTGCGGACAAAAAGATCAGACAGTCCGAAGACAAAAAGAACAATGAAAAATAAAATTGTTCCAACAATAACGAATAACCCGAGACGGAATTTATTAGCTTCAATCATAATTATGCAGACTCCTCTGTTTACATCACTTCCCGTTTTAATTTTGAACGGGTCAAAAATTCTCTAACCCACAAATTAGGCGAATCGTCCCGCAATTCTTTCGGATTTCCGGTGGCGGCGATGCCTTTGGTTTCTTTATCCAGCAGTATTGCCCGGTCAGCGACGGCGAAAATACTGTCAAGTTCATGGCTGACGATGACAATCGTCGTTCCCAGTTCTTCGCGCAGTCTCAGAATCAGCCGGTCCAGCTCGGCGGAAGTAATCGGGTCCAGCCCGGCTGACGGCTCGTCGAAAAACAGCAGAGTCGGATCGAGGGCCATCGCCCTGGCCAGCCCGGCGCGTTTTCTCATCCCGCCGCTCAGTTCGGACGGCATATAATTGCCAAACCCGTCCAGGTTGACCAGCGCCAGTTTCCGCTGGACTACTTCGTTGATTTCGCCGGGGGTTTTAGTGGTGTACTCTTCCAGCGGCAGCGCGATATTCTCCGCCACGGTGAGCGAGCCGAACAACGCGCCTCCCTGATAAGTCACCCCGAAGCGGCGCATCAATTTGCGTTTTTCATCTTCCGACGAATTGACCATGCTCTCGCCGAAAATCAGCACATCGCCCCGGAACGGGGTGTACAGCCCGATCATGTGTTTGAGCAGGGTGCTTTTGCCGCAGCCGGAACCGCCCAGAATGACAAATATTTCGCCTGGGGAAACCGAGAAATTTATATTCTGCAACACGACGATATCGCCATACCCGACCGTCAGATTTTTAACATCAACCACATATTCGTTACTCATAAATCAGTACCCCATCAGTGAAAAAATGATTGTCAGCACCGCATCGGCAATGACGATCAGAAAAATTGAAGTTACAACGGCGGAAGTAGTGGCGCGCCCGACGCCCTGGGCGTTGCATTCCGCCTGAAAACCGCGCAGGCAGCCGATAACCGCGATGATCAGGGCAAACGCCACGCTCTTGACCATACCCAGCAGGAAGACCATCGGATAAAGCACTTCAACGGTACGATTGTAATAAGCCATCAGCGGCAGGCCCAGCATCGTTGTGCCTACGACGAACCCGCCGACAATGCCGATCACGTCGCCGAAAACCGTCAGCACCGGCGAAACAATGACCATCGCCAGCAATTTCGGAATAACCAGAAAACGGCTGGGGGCAAACCCCATGGTTTCCAGGGCGCTGATCTCTTCGTTTACCTTCATGGTGCCGATCTCGGCGGCGAATGCCGAGCCTGCCCGCCCGGTGGCAATCATCGCCACCATCAGCGGCCCCAGTTCTTTTAAAATCGAAAACCCGACAAGGTCGGCGACATAGAGCTCAGTACCGAATTTCCGCATCTGCACCGCCGCCTGAAATCCAAGAATCACGCCCATCAGGAAGCATATCATCAGCACAATCGGCACGGCCTGGCTGCCGCACATGTCCATATAATATAAAGTTTCTTTCCAGCGCAGTCGAGACGGCTTGCGCAATACGCCCCATGACACTTTCGACAGGTCGCCCACAAAGCAGACCATTTCGATCATGTCCCGGAAGACGCTGGCCGAAACAACGCCGATTTTTTCTACAAGTTCACGTGCTGGACTGCCCATAAAATAATCAACCTTTTATATAAAGTTATATCAAATCTATCATAAATTCATGAATTTTAAAATCCGGTACGTCGGATTTTTTATGATTCCGGACATTTTGGACAGTTATCCCCTCATTTTGGAATACGGACGAAACGGACATTCGACGGACGACTCGGACATTTTGGACACCCGTCAGGCTCATTCTGGACACGGCCTAACCACAGAGGCACAGAGGAATCCGGAATCCGAGTTTTAGAGGACCGTTAAACATAATGCTTTTCAGGTTTCTTTCTGGACTCCGAGTACTTAGAGAGCCGTTGAACAGAACCATTTTTCAGTTTTATACTCATTTTGGACACATACCCATCCCGCGGCCGCGGGAGACACGGATCAGTCAGACAGGTCGGACATGTCTGACGACTCAGACATTTTGGACACCCATCACGCTCATTCTGGACATAGGGCCCCATTCTGGACTCCATTGTCCAAGACGGACGGTACTATACAAAGCCGCATTCCCGAGTGTTTAGAGACATGTTCAGCACAACCATTGTATGATGTTTTTGCCCAAAACGCCTTCCCCAGCCAGTTTTGACAAAACCGGCATACAATTTCTCTTTTCAACATTTCCGAGTGTTAGAGAGTCTCTGAACATACTCCTTCCCATTTTTCCTATCGGCTTTCAAGATTCCCGAGTCGTGAGAGAACCGTCCAGCAGAACCATTTTCATTTTTCTCGCTTTTCAATTGTTTTAGAGTTAACTCAATCCTTAATTTCCAGAAAAAGGCTGCTCTTCTTTCATTTTCAATTTTCCATTTCCAACTTTCAATTGTCTTACATATATAGCGCTTTTGTCAACAGATTCGGTGTCGTCCTATTCAAATAACTCCCAAAAATGCATTTTAAAAACTGACGGTTTTACGGCAAAAAATATCAAAACAGGAGATTATGACGTAACTTTTTGGCTTTTCCAAGCCACTATACAAAGAATGGATGTATATTCAAACATAGGCATTGCACGGCTGGAAAAAGCTTTAATCTTGCGATTTTGGTGGTATTTTAGTTAGTCCAATACATTACTGAATATATTAATTAACGATAAAACATAGGGTTTGCGATTATGAAAGTGCTTGTGACTGTGACGAAAAACAACAAACCATGCGATAAAATACCGGAGAAATAAGCCATGTCTTTTACAGCGAACGTATCTTCTGGAGTAGTAGTAACCGGCGAAACGGTTGTCGGTGGAGAACAGTATATCAATGCGGGCGGAGTTGCCAGCAACACCAACATCAGGAACGGGGGGTCGCAGTATGTTTCCTCCGGCGGGGTTGCAATAGTTACCGTGATCAATTCCGGCGGCAGTCAATATGTCAACGGTTCAGCAACAGTCGTTACCATCAACTCCGGCGGCAGCCAATTTGTTGACGGCTCGGTAACCAGCGCCATCATTAACTCCGGCGGCAGCCAGTATGTTGACGGCAAGACAACCAGCACCACCATCAATTCCGGCGGCAGTCAGGAAGTTGACTTCTACGGCTCGGCAACTCGCACCATTATCAATTCCGGCGGCATCCAGACTGTTTCCTATTTTGGCATGACGACCAGTACTGTTATTAATAATAACGGGGGCCAGTATGTTTCCTCCGGCGGAACGGCCACCGGCACTTTAATTTCCTCCGGCGGGAGCCAGGAAATTTTTTCTTCCGGTATCGCAAACAATACTGTAATCTCCGCCGGCGGCGTTCAATTCGTTTCCTCCGGCGGGACAGCGAACAATACTGCCATCTATTCCGGCGGCGACCAGATGGTTGAAGGTACGGCTGTCGGCACTACGGTCAATTCCGGCGGCGTTCAATTCGTTTCTTACGGCGGCATTGCCAGCCGGTCGTTAGTCAAAAGCGGCGGCGAACTGATGATTGGCTCCGGTTGCAGCGTAACCGGTTTTACCATCTCTTCCGGCGGGATATTGGGCTGGGATTTTGATGCGGTATTCAGCGGCAAGAGCAACGGCGCAGTCATTTCCAGCAGCTCCGTCAACAGCAGCTACAATCTGCATTTATATGACGGCGATCAATATGTTTTAATCGGCGAGACCGCGGACAGCACCGTCATCAACTCCGGCGGCAGTCAATATGTGCAGCGCGGCGGCACGGCGGACAATTGCGCGGTCAACAATAGCGGTATTCAATATGTTTCCTCCGGCGGCGTAGCGAACAGTACCGTCATTAACGCCGGCGGCAGTCAGGATGTCTCCTACCACGGCACGGCCAACGATACGGTCATTAATGCCGGCGGCAGCCAGCACATTTCTTCCGGCGGCGCGGCGAATAATATACTAGTCGGCGCCGGCGGCGATCTGGTCGTCAGCGATGACGGCCAGGCTGCCGGAACCTTAACCGTGGACGGGGGGCATGTCGAACTGGAAGATTCCAGCATTTTGTCGGGTGTTACAAATGTGAATTATGAACTTGCCGATGCCGCCGTCAGTGACCCTTTGATAACTATTGATGCCGGAATTTTAGGAACCGGTCTTACATCTTACTCATTGGACGTGGACAATACTGAAGCAGGCTCCTACTCGTTGCTTGAAGCCGCCGATCTCAGCGGCATGGCGGATAAGGCTTTTACCGTTAACTGGAATGATTTAAGCGTCAGCTTACAGGTTGGTTCAACTTATACGTTTGCTAACGGCAACAGTGTTTCGCTCTCTATTGCCGCTGCTACGGTCGGTCACTTGCTGGCGGATGTTTCCGGCGACTTCATCGCACCGTCCGTGCCGGCCGGTTTGACGCAAAAAACCACCGGCCCTGACGCGGCGCTGGCTTGGACGAATTCCACGGATAATTCCGGAATAAAGCAATACGATATCGAGTACTCTACGAGTAATCTCTTTATTGATGCGATTACGGTGACCAACACCGTCAACAATTACAACCTCAATCTTCCGGGCTTAGCCGGGTTGACCACTTTCTACTGGAGAGTGCAGGCGGAAGATAACTATGGGAACTTGAGCGGTTGGAGCGCCGCCTCTTCGTTCGTTGCGACCCCGACGGACACTGCCGCAAATACCTGGCAGGCCGCAAGGGATATTACCCTGGGCGTGGACAACTGGGTCGGGCTTGATGATCCGGCCGATTGCTATAAATTAACTTTGACCACTGCCGCCAACGTGTCTTTGAGCTTGACCGGTCTGACCGGTGATGTCAACCTTTCGCTGCTGGACGCTGCCGGCAAAGTTTTGAAAGCTTCCGCCAACAAAGGAACCGCCGCTGAATCAATCGCCAATCAGTTGCTGACAGGCGGAACGTATTATGTTAAAGTTGCGCCGGTTGCCGGCGTAACCGCCGCCAATTACACGCTGACCAATACCACAAATTATTTTCCGATTGACACCGCCGCAAATACCTGGCAGGCGGCAAGGGATATTACCCTGGGCGTGGACAACTGGGTCGGGTTCGGCGACCCCGCGGACGTTTACAAGCTGACCATGACCAGAGCCGGAGCCCTGACGCTGGGCTTGACCGGGTTGAGCGGCAATGCGCCTCTTTCACTGCTGGACGCCACCGGCAGAGTTTTGAAGGCCGCCGCCAGTAAAGGAACCGCTGACGAAGCCATCACCCAAAACCTGCTGGCCGGCACCTATTATGTCAAAGTCGCGCCGGGCGCAAAGGTAACCGCCGCCGGCTACACGCTGACCAACACCACAAATTATTTCCCGGTGGACACCGCCGCCAATACCTGGCAGGCGGCAGCCGATATTGGCGCCGGCGTGGACAACTGGGTTGGGTTCGGCGATCCCGCGGATGTTTACAAGCTGACCATGACCAGAGCCGGAGCCCTGACGCTGGGCTTGACCGGATTGAGCGGCAATGCCCCTCTTTCACTGCTGGATGCCACCGGTAAAGTGTTGAAGACCGTCGCCAGTAAAGGAACCGCCGATGAGTCAATCACCCAAAATTTGCTGGCCGGCACCTATTATGTTAAAGTCGCGCCGGGCGCGGGGGTAACCGCTGCCGCTTACACGCTGACCAATACCACAAATTATTTCCCGGTGGACACCGCCGCCAATACCTGGCAGGCGGCAGCCGATATTACCTTGGGCGTGGACAACTGGGTCGGGTTCGGTGATCCCGCTGACGTTTATAAACTGACCATGACCAGAGCCGGCGCCCTGACGCTGGGCTTGACCGGGTTGAGCGGAGGCGCGAACCTGTCGCTGCTGAGCGCGACCGGCGCAGTGTTGAAGACTACCGCAACCGGAACCGCCGATGAGTCCATCACCCAAAATTTGCTGGCCGGCACCTATTATGTCAAAGTCGCGCCGGGCGCAAAGGTAACTGCCGCCGCTTACACGCTGACCAATACCACAAATTATTTCCCGGTGGACACTGCCGGGAATACCTGGCAGACGGCAACCGATATTGCCAGTCTCGACAACTGGGTCGGGTTCGGCGACCCCGCGGATGTTTACAAGCTGACGATGACCGGCGCCGGAACCCTGACGCTGGGCTTGACCGGGTTGACCGGAGGCGCGAACCTGTCGCTGTTAAGCTCCAGCGGTAAAGTGTTGAAGACTACCGCTACCGGAACCGCCGATGAGTCCATCACGCAAACCTTGCAGGCCGGAACCTATTATGTCAAAGTCGCGCCGGGCGCGGGGGTAACCGCCGTTGCTTATACGCTGACTAATACCGAGAATTATTCCCCGGCTTTCTCCGGCAATAGTCTTGATGCGTCAGCATTCAAGACCGGCAGTTTGCAATTGTTCAGCAGCTCCAGTCCGCTCTCCGGCAGTTCCGACGCGACGCTGACCGCCGGCGGCAACGATCTGCTGAAGAAAGGGCTGCTGGCCGGTTGACAGTGATGTGAAATCCGGGAAGACTGGGAAGTTTGGGAAGACTGGGAATGAATGGGAAACTCTCTCTTTTAACTCCCAGTATTCCCAGTCTTCTCAGTATTCCCAGATTCTCTTATAGCACTATCTCGCGCCTGTAGACGGACACGGGCCATGCGTTCGCGGAGCCCGCCATTTTTGGTAAAAACTTTTTCCAGGCTGTCAAGTTGGTGGTCAAGTAAAAAAGTTGCCTGATGAATCAGGCAGATGGCGATGTTAGCCACGACCTCGGCGGATCGGGTCTCCGCAAATTCGCGGAAAATCTCAAAAGTCAGCGGAGTAGTCATGCCCAGCTTGCGGGCGTACCGGGCTTCGCGGCTCTGCTTATCCCAGACGGCAAGATCGCGCACTCGCAGAAAATCCCGGTAGTCTTCCAACAGCTCCTCCAGACTTGCACGAGCCACATTGGTGAGCTTGATTTCCGTTTCTTTGGAGGTAGGCGCGGCTCTATTTCCTTCAATGATATTCTGCTTGCCGGAACGGGCGGCCTGAACCATCTGGTCAACCGTGCGATCGCCTTTGGTCAGGTATTTTTCGCAGAAGCGATAGGTTATCTGGTAGATCACATCGGATTTTTGATATGAAAGCAAAGTTTGGTAATCGCCGCGCGGCTGAATCATGCGGCCAGGAGACTGGGAGGTCTGGGAATGAACAGAAAAATCTTTGTTTTTACTCCCAGTATTCGCAGTCTTCTCAGTATTCCCATCTTCTTTCATAGCAACACTACCTCTTGTTTGTATTATGAATAGTTGTGCTTGATAGAAATTCAATGACTATGAAGAAAATACTCTTGGCTTTTAAGTCGGAGACAAACCAGTGGATAAGCGGAAAAATCTCTTTCTTAACTCCCAGTAATCCCAGTCTTCCCAGTCTTCCCACTTTTTCTAAGCAGCGCTCCGATTATGGAGAAAATACTTTTCACTTTTCAGTCAGGGTTGCATTCGGCAACCCGAAGTCTATATTGATACTGATTTTTGCAAAAAAATTGACCAATATGGCTTCAATATATAACGGCAGGGAATAATGATTGAATTTATTAAAGAGATCGCGCGACAGGCGGGACGCACGGCGCTGGACGAAATGAAAAGGCTGAATCCGAGCCGGGTTCACGCCAAAGGCACCGATAAGGATATGGTTACGGAAGTTGACCGGATGATTGAAGATCAACTGATCGCCGCAATCCATAAAAAGTTTCCGGAACATGACATTTACGGCGAGGAAACCGGACGGAGCGGCAGCAGCAGCGAATTCTGCTGGATCATTGATCCGATTGACGGGACAACTTCATATATTCACCAGACCCCCTATTTTTCTATTTCAATCGGTTTGCAGCAAAACGGCGAAAACATCGCCGGCGCGGTTTACGCGCCGAAACTCGGCGAGTTGTTCTGGGCGGAAAAGGGCAAAGGGGCGTTCCTGAACAGCGAACGGATACAAGTGTCGCCGCGAAATATGCTCGGTCAATCGCTGGTGGCGACCGGCTTTGCCTGCATCCGCGCCGGATTGAAAGAAAACAACCTCAAGTATTTTTCCCGGATAATGCCGGACATTCGCGACATCCGCCGCTGCGGTTCGGCGGCGGTGGACCTGGCTTATGTCGCCTGCGGCAGATATGACGGGTTCTGGGAAATGAGCCTGAATATCTATGACGTTGCCGCCGGGATATTGCTGGTGGAGGAAGCGGGCGGCAGGGTTTCCGACATGGCCGGCGGAAAGAATTTCCCGGAGCAGGGCATTGTCGCATCCAACGGACTGATTCATGACAAATTTCTGAGTTATTTTAAGGGCTGAAAATAGAAGACAAAAGATAAAAGTAAAAAGATAAAAGTAAAAAGTTTTCTTTGTGCCACGCCTTCGGCGGGTAAATCTCTGTGCCTTTGTGGTTAAAAAGGAGTTTCAACAGAATGATAAGAATTATTGTACCGGTAAAACAGGTTCCGGAAACGAAGTCGGTCAAAATGGACGAGGCGACCGGCACCGTTATCCGGCAGGGGGTTGAATCAATTATCAATCCGCTGGACCTGTACGCGATTGAGGCGGCGATCATCCTCAAGGAACAATACGGCGGCGAAATTACCGTGCTCTCGATGGGGCCGGCCCAGGCGGAAGAAGCCATCCGTGAAGCAATTGCGATGGGAGCGGATAACGGCATTCTGGTCAGCGATAGAGCTTACGCCGGTTCCGACACCTGGGCGACCGCCTGCATTCTGTCGGCGGCGATTAAACGTTCCGGCGATTATGACCTGATTATCTGCGGCGAGCGCGCCACGGACGGCGATACCGGACAGGTCGGCCCGGCAATCGCCTGCTGCCTGAATCTGCCCGCCGCGACTTATATCAATCATATCGAATCGGTTGCCGGCAATGAATGCCGCCTGGGGCGGCTGGTGGAGAACGGCACGGAAAAACTCACGATGAAATTGCCCGGCCTGATTACGGTGGTCAAGGAAGTCAGCAATCCGCGACTGCCCACGCTGCGCGGCAAACTCAAAGCGAAAAAACAGGAAATACCCGTTTATAATCAGGAGACTTTGCAGTTGGATGCAGCCAGTATCGGCCTCAAAGGCTCTCCGACCAGGGTGGTGAAAATTTTTAAACCGAAAGTAGGCCGCGAATGCCGGATGTTTCCGGCAACGGATGATAAGCAGCTTGCCGTCGCGCTGGACGAACTGATGAAATTTTTACGTCAGGAGGCATCGGTATGAGCACCTCTGAAGTATGGATACTGGCGGAACAGCATGACGGCAAAATACAGCCGATATCATTTGAACTGCTGACTCGCGGCAAAGCGCTGGCGGAAAAACGCGGCAGCCGTTTGAATGCCATGGTTTTCGGCGACAATATCGAAGAGGCCGGTTTGTGCGAACTGATTGCGCGCGGCGCTGACTGCGTGGTGGCGATGGAAGCCCCGGAACTGGCGTATTTCCTGGTCGAACCTTATGCCGCCTGCATGACGCGGCTGATTCGTCAGTATCAGCCGGAAATCATCATTGCCGGAGCCACTTCCACCGGGCGCACCCTGATGCCTTATGTCGCGATGAACGTGCATGCGGGGCTGACGGCCGATTGTACCGGGCTGGACATCGAAGCGGGTACCGGTTTGCTGTTGCAGACCCGCCCCGCGATAGGCGGCAATATCATGGCCACGATCAAGTGTCCGGAATGTCGTCCGCAAATGGCTACCGTCAGGCCGAAATCCACCAGCCCGGCGCAACCGGAAGCCGGACGGAAAGGTGAAATTATCAGGCTGGCAGCGCCGCCGGAACTGCTGAAATCGCGGATTATCCGCACCGGCTTTGTTCCCGATGAAGAAAAATTTAATTTGCAGGACGCCGAAATCGTCGTTGCGGTCGGACGGGGGATCAAAAAAGCCGAGAATATTTATCTGGTGCGCGAACTGGCGGATGCGCTGGGCGCGGCGCTGGGCGCCACACGGGATGTGGTTGACCGCGGCTGGCTGAGTTATCCGCATCAGATCGGACTCAGCGGCAAAACCGTCAGTCCGAAACTGTATATCGCCGTGGGGCTGTCCGGTTCGATTCAGCACATGGCGGGCATGCAGACTGCGGAGCGAATAGTGGCAATCAACAAGGACCCGGAAGCGCAGATATTCAAAATCGCCGATTTCGGCATTGCCGGTAATTTGTTCGACATTCTGCCTAAACTGACGGAACGGATCCGCAAAGGAGAACGCATATGGTAACATACAATAAAATCACTCCGGCAGTCATTGAGGAATTAAAGCGGATTGTTGGTGAAAAATATGTAATTTTCAACGATGCCGAACAACTCGAACCGTTTTCCCGCGACGAGATTCCCGGCAAAAAATACCGCGCGATGCCGGAGGCCGTGGTCAGGCCGTCCGGCGCGGCGGAAGTCGCCGCGATCATTAAACTGGCGAACCGGGAACTGATTCCGGTCACGCCGCGCGGCGCCGGTTCCGGTTTGTCCGGCGGCGCGGTGCCGATCTTCGGCGGAATCGTGATCGCCACCGACCGCATGAACCGGATACTGGAGCTTGACCGGGAAAACATGATGATCGTGGTTGAGCCCGGCGTTATCGCTAACGAAATCAATGAATATATTCGGGAAGCCGGCCTCTTTTACGCCGGATATCCGATGAGCATGGAAACCTGTTTTATCGGCGGCAACGTCGCCGAAAACGCAGGCGGCGGCAAGGCGGTCAAATACGGCGTCACGTCGCGTTACGTGCTGGGACTGGAAGTAGTGACTCCGACCGGTGAAATCGTCGAACTCGGCGGCAAGCTGCTCAAAGACGTTACCGGTTATAATATGGTCCAGTTGATGGTAGGTTCGGAAGGCACTCTGGGATTTTTCACGAAAATCATCCTGAAACTGATTCCGCTGCCGAAATATCAGGTTGACTTGCTCTGTCTCTTTAATTCTTCCGAGGAGGCGATCAAAGTCGTTCCCCGGATCATGGCTGAAACCGGCATTATCCCGACTTCCATCGAGTTTATTGATCGGACGGCGTTCAAGGCCGCCTGCGATTACCTGAACGAAACCATCCCTTATCAGCATTGCGGCGCGATGCTGCTGATTACCGCCGACGGCCCCAGCAAAGAGCAGGTTGAAAACGAATATGAACTGATCGGGAAATTCTGCCAGGACAACGGCGCAACTGAAGTTTATGTGGCGGACAATCCTTCCACTTCCGAACGGGTGTGGAAAATCCGCCGCAACGTCGGCGAAGCGTATAACGTTTTTTCTTCCAGGCAGAGCGGCGAAGACCTGGTGGTGCCGCCGGCGGATATTCCGGCAGTATTGGCCCATCTTCAGTCTATCGCGGAAAAATACGGGGTGCTGATTCCATGTTTCGGCCACGCCGGAGACGGCAACCTGCACGCCAGAATCGTCTGTCCGCCGGAGTGGAGCAACGAACGCTGGGAAACTACCATGCCGGAAATTCTGAAAACCGTTTATATTGACATTGCCAAAGCCGGGGGCCGGATTTCCGGCGAACACGGCATCGGACACAAGCGCAAACCATACATGAAATATGTAGTTTCGGAAGAATATCTAAACATGCTCCGCGCCGTGAAAAAAGCGCTCGACCCGAACAACATTCTGAACCCCGGAAAAATCTTTGATCTATAAGGGGATAAGGAATCTAGAAGTTAGGAGTTAGAATCTAGAATTAATTGCGTTGGGAAAAACAAAAATTAAATGGTTCCATAGTAAAATAAGGAATAAAAAGAAATGAGTACACCGGCTAAAAATTTTACTGAGCTGATTGTCTGGCAGAAAGCACATGCTTTTGTTTTGAACATTTACAAACAAACCGCCGCTTTCCCGAAACATGAATTATACGGTTTGGTCTCGCAGTTTCGACGGGCGGCAGTATCAATTCCCGCCAATATTGCTGAAGGATTTCGCAAGCACTCGGAAGCAGACAAAGCGCGATTCCTGAATATTGCCGAAGGTTCTCTGGAAGAATGCCGTTATTATTTGATTCTTGCCCGAGATCTTGGATATATGGAAATAGACGAGTTATGGCTGTTGAGTGATGAAACCGCCAGGTTGCTCAACCGCTATCGTACTGTGATTCTCCGTTCCAATTCTAACTCCTAACTTCTAGATTCCAGATTCCCAAGGAGACAAAAAATGCGTGCTGTAAAATTGACCGGAATCCGGCAGATGGCGATGTTTGACGTGCCGGCGCCGCAGATAAAAAATGATAAAGATGTGTTGATAAAAATGACGCATGTCGGGGTCTGCGGTTCCGATGTCCATTATTATACGAGCGGCCGGATCGGTTCGCAGATCGTGCAATATCCGTTTACGGTCGGCCATGAATGTTCCGGAATCGTCGAAAAGACCGGGGCCGCGGTAACGCGGGTGAAACCGGGCGACCGGATTGCGGTTGAACCCGCAACGCCCTGCCGTCAATGCGATCAGTGTCTGGCGGGACGGCCGCACACCTGCCGCAAACTGACCTTTCTGGGCTGTCCGGGACAGGTGGAAGGCTGCCTGGCGGATTATATCCTGATGAAAGAGAGCTCCTGCTATCCGCTTCCGGACCGGATGACGCTGGAGGAAGCGGCACTTTCCGAACCGCTGTCCATCGGCATTTACGCTGTGAATTTATCCATTCCCATGCGCCATGCCCGCATCGGCATCTTAGGTTGCGGCCCGATCGGTTTGAGCGTGCTGCTCCCGGCGCTGACGCAGGGAGCGGAAAAAATCTACGTCACGGACAAGATTGACGCCCGGCTGGACGTCGCGAAAAAAGCCGGGGCTTCATGGACCGGAAACCCGCTGAAAAGCGATATTGTCACCGGCATAACCAGCGTCGAACCGCTCCTGCTGGATGCGGTGTTTGAATGCTGCGGACAGCAGGAAGCCGCCGACCAGGCCATCGAACTGGTAAAGCCCGGCGGCAAAATAATGTTTATCGGCATTCCGGAAGTTGACCGCATTTCGTTTAACATGGACCACATGCGCCGCAAGGAAATCTGCATTCAGAATGTCCGCCGCCAGAACCATTGCGTGCAGGCGGCGCTGGACATGATCGCCGCGCAGGAATGTGATGTGAACATCATGACCACGCATCATTTCCCGCTGGAACGCACTCAGGATGCCTTTGACCTGGTGGCAGCTTATCAAGACGGCGTGGTCAAAGCCATGATTGAGATTTAAATTTCGTAGTTTACGGCATCATTTTGCGTTTGCGCATACTGCCGGGACTGATGGCAAAATGTTTTTTGAAGACCCGCGAAAAGTAAAAAACATTCCGGTAGCCGGACAGTTCGGCAATCTCTTCCATTGTTCTTGATGAATTCATCAGCAACCCGTGCGCCAGTTCCATGCGTTTGCGCTCCATATATTGATGTGGTGAAACCGTGAAATATTTTTTAAAGAGCCGGTGAAAATAGATCGGGGCATAATTGGCATGTCCGGCAATCTCTTCCAGTGAAGGATTTTGCGTAAAATGGCGATTGATGAAATCGAGCGAGTTTTCCAGTTCCGCCGGAATTGGCACTGCGCTTTCCTTTTTTTCAAAGCAATGCAGGACTTTGGCGAGAATACAATTTGCCAGCGCATGCAGTTCGAACCAGTTGCCGTCCAGTTTCTCCAGGTCAATTTTTCCCAGCCGCTTGAACGTCGCATCGAAAATCGCGAATTCCGTGAAGTTCCATTTCAACACAACATTGACTTTGGCAAGCATCGCTTCAAACTGCGGAGTTGCGGGTACTCCATGTAAAAAACTTACGCACATCCGCTTGTCACAATGATTGATAAACGGCTGGTTGCCGGGAATGAAATAAACAAATCCTTTTTCCAGTTTATAGCGTCTGCCGCAAACGGTTACCGCGCCGCCGCCGTCTTCAATGTAATAAATCCTGAAATGCGGCACACGGAGTTCGACGCGGGTACTCCATTGCGGCGAACAGATCGCATGTCCGGTGGTGATGATTTTTAACGGATTGTCGCTCATAGTTACCATAAAGTTAATATTATATATATAAATATTAACTTTGTTGATATAAAAGTCAATCAAAAAGTAATATTATTATAAAAAAGGAGAACAGACTGATGACATCAAAAGAACGGATAACAACAGCGATGAAGTGCGGGATTCCGGACCGTGTGCCGATCTGCCTGGGCATGAGCGAAATGATTCCAGTAAAATATTTTGGCGGCGACTACATTGAATTTTTTGTCAAAAATCCGGTGCCGTCGTGGAAGGCCAGGGTGGAAACCGAATATGACCGTTTTCATGGAGACGCGTTTCTGCATCTGGGGCCGGGGCCGTCACCGCATGATCCTGAATTGACGCGGCAAGTCACTCGTGAAACCGCCGATGAAATTTACTATACACTGACCTATAATACCCCCAAAGGAAAATTGTCGGGAGAATATCACATTTCCAGGAACAGTCCGCCTTCCAGAATCACGCCTTTTGTAAATGACCCGGAAGCGGATATGCCGAAGGTGCTGGAATTATTGAAGCATCCGGATACCCAGGATTTAAGCGAAATCCCGGCGGCATATAACGCTATCGGCGACCGGGCGCATGCCGGACTGTGGGTACCAATGCCGATTGACTGGTGGGACTGGCTGCGCGGAACCCAGAATATGATTATGGACCTGATGCTGATGCCTGAATTAATGACGGATATTTTTAAGCAGTATACGGAATATTCCGTGGCGCTGGTAAATCACGTGTTTAAAAACACAAAACTGGATTCGGTCGGGCTGGGCGGGTCCAGCACCTCGATGAGCGTGATTTCTCCGGATCTGCATCGCCGTTTTTCGCTGGATTTCGGCAAAGCGCTTTGCACCGCGGCTCACAAATATGATATTCCGGTGCAATATCATATGTGCGGCAAATCACGGCAGGCGCTGCCGATTACGGCGGAAATGGGGGTGGATGGGTTTGACGCGCTGGAATCTCCGCCGACCGGCAATGTTGATCTGGCGGAAGTAAAGAAAACTTTCGGCAATAAAATTTCATTGCGGGGCAACGTAAATTCCATTCATGTCATGCTCAACGGCACGCCGAATGATGTCGAGAATTCAGTCAAGGCATGTATGGACGCCGCGAAAGCCGGCGGCGGCTATATTCTCGCCGTGGGCGATCAAATGCCATGGGATACCACTGAAGAGAATATCCATGCTTTTGTAGAGGCCGGACTCAAATACGGCAAATACTGAATAAAAAATCTCCTCCCGTCCGTCCTGCGGGCGGGCCGGAGATTCAAAAACAAAATATATTCCTTTAAAATTCAAAATCAATGATGCCGGACGCCGTAAGTATACCTGAAACAACATACCCGGCCCCGGTTGCGGCAACAGTCATTGCGACGGGCTGACCGTTAAACTTCGTCGATACTGGTTTGCGATTCAGTCTGAACTCAAAATCTCCGCGATGGGCCAGTTGCAATGTTAAATCGTCTTTGCCGCCACTGGCCTGAATAACCTTAATATTTCCGTCCAATACTTGTGGATATTCGGCATCATACCGGCACAAGGCGAACAGGCGACTGGAATGCGGCGGCATTTCGACTGAAAAACCGTCATGTTCGACGGTAACATCAATATTATTCCATATGTCGCTCAGATAATAATGACCAGCAGTCAGACCAAGTTCGGCAAAGTTGAATCCAATTTTATGAGGACTGTCCTGAATATTGAACAGCGCTACAGTTCGCAACGGCAGATGCGGGTTGTCTTCCAGTAATGAGAAGTGCGGGCTTTTCAGATACCACACTGCCGGCGCATCGTCTGTCTCCCGGTAGCGGTGACCGGCAAAATAAACATTCTGCCCGTTGTTCGGACAACAAACCGCTTTTTTAAGGATTTTGAATCGCGGGTTGTCCCGCGGCTCATTGTATAACCAACCGGAGATTTCCACCATCGACCTGGAAATCAGGCAATAATTAATGCACAGCATCGCTTCCGTATCCGTCAAACCTGGAAACAGTCCCACCGAATCGCTGTTTGGCACAATCAGGTCGCCGGTCTGCAAGGCAAAACACGCGGCACCCCACAGAAAATTGGTTTTCACGTTCTCCCAGATACCGGCGCCGATATCAATTCCGTAACGGTAATTGGTGAAAAATTCTCCAAGGAACGGATTGGCCATGACGATATCGCAGCCAGTCTGGAGATAGCCGTCCGCCGGCAGCCGTTTCCGGATTTCCTTCAACCACCAGTCGCGCCATTGATATCCGGAGCACTCCTGATACGCCAGCAGCGGATGACTGTCCTCAAACGCATACGACCAGAAATCCTGCTTGACGCCGCAGAATCCTGATTCATCCAAAAAATAGTCCAGCGCCCGGCACATATACTCCCTGACCTCCGGCTTGCTCACATCCAGCACGCGGCTATCGGGGGTGCGGTAAGAATAGTCAATAAACCATTCGGGATGGTCCTGGGCCAGCGGGGCGACTTTCGGCAGTGCGCCGCCGATCCACACCGCCGGTTTAAGTCCGGTCTGCCGGACCTTGTCGGAAAAATCTTTTAATCCGGCAGGAAACTTGTCTTTCGCCAATCCGGCTTCCCCTTCGTAAGGCATGCCCAGCCCGTGAGCTCCGTTTTCTCTGGTGCAAAACGTCGCATAGCCGCCGTCCATTTGCATCCACTCGACCGTTGGAAAATTATCCGCCAGAAACTCAGCGGTATTGAGTAATTTTTCCTGTGTTATATTGCGGGAAATGCCATCATTCCACGACCCCCACACCAGCGAATGACGATTGATGCCGGTCGCCCCGTACATCGGCGGCAGCAGCAGCCGCAAAACATCAGCATATCGCTCAAAAATCGTCTGCAATTCGTCCGCCCGGTCAACCGTTCCCAGATACCATGTATCTTTCAGTACCGCCCCCGCCTTAAAATCCAAATGAGACACGGCTTTAAACGAGGACAGGACATCGAGCTGAATCTGCCCTGCGTCATGTTTGACCAGATAATTGTGAAAAAATACCCGCTGGCTGAGTGTGCCATGAACCAGACCTTTCCGGCTGTGATAATTCGAGAGCAGAATTGCGGGGAACGGCTGGTACGGCGAAGCGCCGATCCGGTCTGACACCACGCCCGGGTCCGCCCAGCGATTGCCGGCAAGCACATCAAACTCTGACGACAGCGCCATCTCCGAAGTCCGTTTCAAATCAACCTTGATCGCCATCCGGTTGTAAATCCGCGGATTCTCGACATGGTAAAAATAATCTTCCGCCACATCCGCGTCAAACGTTATGCCATTGAGTTCAAGGCCTAATTCCGTCAATTCCAGCGTCTTGCCGCTGATATTGCGGATCAAGCGTTCCGCAGTCATTTCTCCGTCTTTCAGCGAAATGAAAAAATCTTCTTTAAACCGCGTTTCATACTCAAACGTCAGATGCACCAGGCGTTTTTTCAAATTGACTTTTTCGGTATGCCGGTCCGGCGTTATCATTTTTCCGGACACGACCGCATACGGTTTAAAGGTAAGCGCCTTGGAATTCCCCAGGCACGATTGCATCAATTCATTAAATTCATTCATTTAAATATTCCCGTATTATTTTAAATTAATCGCTGCAAAGCGTATTGTGTTTAATGTGACTTAGAATGGCCTCGTACGCCCAGTTGTTCCATTCTTCTTTGACGCCGATGCCTTTGAGATCGCCGTAGTTTCTGAAGATAAGGCCGCCCTCGAAATGCTTGAACATATCTTCAACGCCTTTTTCTATGATCTGCCTGTCGCCGGTCGGGAGTATTTTCTGGATATCTACAGGCGACCACAGTCCCGCTTTATATTTTTTCAGCAATTGCGCCAAGTCGGCCATATCGTAAACGGTCGGCTGGTCGAACTGGAAGCAGTCAACTCCGGCCAGCAGTAACGGTTCCAGTATCTGACGGTTTTTGCCGCAGGAATGCATGAATACTTTCAGTCCGCATTCGTGAGCCATGCCAAAAAGTTTGCAGTACAATTCCCCGAAGTATTCCTGCCACAGTTCGGGGGAGAACATCAGACCGTTCTGAGTACCCATGTCTTCGCAGAAAATAATGCCGTCAGCCCCGGCCTTTCCGGCCGCCCGGATCAGCAGTTCAAACCCTACTGCAATTTTAGCATGAAGCTGCTTCAGTTCTTCAGGATAAAGCAGCATGTCCATCAAGTAAACTTCCATCTTCCGCAGATAGCGGGAGGATGCGAAGACCCATCCCGGCATCCAGCACAGTTTGAATTTGTCCGGGCCACTGACGAAACCTTTGCGGATGGCGGACACCGTTTCATCAAAATCGTATTGCGGCGGCAGATAGTCTTTCAGTTGCGACCAGTCTTCGATGGCAGGTTTGAATATTTCTCCGGCGTCGCAGCCGTCGATCATGCGCGCCCAGACATTGCCCCACATGTCATCATAGTATTCATATTGTCCTTCTATCCAGCGTTTCGGAGTATAACCTTTGGGCAGACCCACCCCGAAACTGTCCATGTCATTGATCCGGTTATCGTCGAACGCAAGACCGGGCCGCGGCGGGTTGCGGTGTTCCAGGTTAGCATAAATTATTTCTTTTGAATTCATTAAAGTCTTCTCATTTGTTATTTAATTTTTTGTGCAAGTTGTCTGGATTTTCGGAAATACGTGTATTCCTGAATATTTACACGGTTAAAGCATTTCCAGATAGATTTATTTCGGCATATTTCTCATAAGTAAATTCCTTTCATGTTTTCAATGCAATGGTTCATATTTACCCATTGAGTTCCATATCCAATTTATCTCGTCATCCGAAAGCGGGCGATTGAAAATCATTACCTCATCGACAGATATCGCGGCTCCCGCATGCTGCGATGAAACCGCGGCAATTATTATTTGGTTTGCTCTACCCGAGATGGGAGGTATCGTGTCATTTTTTACGAAAGGCTGCCCGTCAACGGATATCTGAATACAGCCGGGGTTCCAGGCTAAGGCCAGAAGATGCCATTTGCCTTTCTCCCAGTTCAAGGAGCTGACGTAGTGCGGGAAAACGGTTTTAACGATACTTCCTGCGCCGTCGCCTTGAAAATAAGAGTAAATCTTGGCATTGTTTTTCGAATCCATTTTACCGATTCTGAACATCACCGCAGATTTTTTTTTGTCGTCATAAATTCTTATATCCAGCGGGAAGAAAGCGGTCTCATTCTTTGCCGGCGGATTGATGCGGTATACTTCGACCCAGAGTATTGCGGTTCCGGATAAACTGTCCAGATTTTCTTGTCCGGGAAAAACTATTGTTCCGTTAGACAGGGCTTTGCCTGATTTTCCGGGACCGTATTCAATATCCTTTTGCGTTTTAGGCTCATTGCTTCCATTTGAAATGGAAGCATTGGACATTTCATCAAATGCGGCATGGAATATCAAGGCATTGTTAAATTTTGAAATAACATTTTCAATTGCCGGGTTTCCAATTGAAGGAAGTACTGTATATGGTTTTTCATCTGCAAATGCAGTCAGGCAAAGAACGCATAAAGCGATAAAGACAGTCTTTTGCGGTTTCATATTGCATTCCTCCGGCGGCACAAAGAATTCATCCTCATACCTTGTCTGGTTTATTTTGTCTCCGGCCTGTCCTCTTCGACGAGGATCAGCTTGAAATCATGAGGCTTGATATTGAATTTTACCTTGCCTTCCGGCGTAATAGCAAGAGATTCTCCGCTCTCCATATCTTTCGCTTTAAGTTTAGCGTCATTCTTAAAGAGACTTTTGTTGAGGCTCATCTGTGCCTCTCCGCCATTTTTCCAGTCGCAGACTAAAACAAGGCAGGCGGAAGGCTTACTCATGGAGAGCGAGGAAGTGTCTATGCCCGCAAAGGATACCGGATGATCCTTCCTCCAGTATTGTGAAACTTTGACATCAGGCCTGCCGTAGCCGAAATCCAGCATTGTCTTGTAGGTATTCCAGAAGATATCCGGAGTTCCGTAAGTCTTTATTTCATGGGTTAATGCCACGCCGGTTCCGGTCCTTTCCGCCCATGCTACTTTCTGCTTATCCTTGCCGTTAACAAGCCAGAGGCAATAGGGGATGTTTCCCTGCTGCAGCCCGATGCTTTCGGCGCGGATATAATCGCGGCTGAACCTGTCCTGGAAATCAGCGTCTCCGCGTTTGTCCTCCCAGGTATAATTCATCTGGGCCATGCTTAATATCGGGGCTATGGCGGTGTTTGTCATGTGGACCATATTCATGACGGGGCGCTTCATCTCCAGATACATGACGGCGCCGCGGCGCACATATTCGCGCATGTTGTAAAGCCCCATGGACGGCTGGATATTTCCATCCGGCAGATAATATGCATCCGTAAGCGCAGTATTAAAGTTGGGGGAGAAAAAGAGGTCATCCCAATAAACTGAATCGAGGCAAATCTCCGCCATCTGTTTGAAATACCATAATGCATAGTCCCGGAAGCTGGCCACGGGGTCGAGGTCGTAGGAGACGCCGCCGGCGTATTTCCACGTTCTGGTAGAGAATTCGGAGATAATCCATTCGTTCAAGAAGGTCTGCCCCTCCGGAGTGTCGAACCTCACGCCTCTGCCGTTTGTATAGAAGCACATATGTTCGCTCATTCCTTTGAAAGCGAAGTTCACATGATTCCTGTAGACTTGCTCCATCCTCTTCCTTTCATCCGGGTCGCCAATTGCGTCCAAAGCCTTGGTGTAACCCTTAAGCCAGTTCTCGATATAGACTTTGTCATCAATTCCGCTATTTCTTTTTTCGACAAGCTTTTTCAAGTATTCCATGTCACCGTTACGCGGGTAATAGTCTTGACATGCCGTTTCTGCTCCCCAATAATAGCATGCTCCGAAGAATCCCAGGTAATTATCCTTGCCCACGAACGGCTTGGCTTTCCATGCGCCGAATATCTTCAAGCGCCAATTTTCCGGCATGGGTTTAACCGGCGTAGCCAGAAAAGCGAGTGTTATTGCTCTTGCTTCTTTGATGATTGAAGGCTGTGCGATGAGGTTATAGACGATTTCAAGAGCATCGCCGTTCCTGACAATCTCCTGGCAGGACTTTCCTGCCGCATTTATCCAGCCTTTGTCGTTCTCCGCCGAGACGCAGATGCCAAGTTCATCGCCTCCAACCCACAGATAGGGAACGAAGGTGCCGACCAGAAAGTTGTGGGCTGCCTTGCCTGATGTCCACACGGCGCCTTTTCCTGACGGAACATAACCGGCGTAGTTGAATCTTATTCCATCGGTGCAGGCGTGCATTAAGGGAGCGATTGAATTATCAACCGGGATAATCAGCCGCAACGAATCTATTTTGACATCGGATTGGGGAAGTTCCAGCGTCCACTTCATGAGGCCGTCGTAATCCCATTCCGCCTTGACGCTTCCGGAATACGGCCCGGCTTTCCAATTACCGGTTGCCGCCGCCTTGGTATCCCGTTTTTCAGTCCATTTCAAATCAATCCCTTCGGCGATGTAAGTCTTGCCGCCGCTCGCCAGTTCCAGGCGCATCGGCTTGTTCAGGATGCGCGAGCCAAGCGCCTCCACTTGAGTCCAGAGCCCGGTCTTGTCAATACTGTGTTTGCGCAGGATGGTGGATACGGATTCCCCATCAATCTTTATTGGCGTGTAAGGCGGAATCAGGATGTCGCTCATGCCTATTTTATTGCCTTCCCAAGGGAATTTATGACGGACAAAGCCATCCTTTAACGGATTGACTTTTGCTCCGTCAAGGATCAGCGTCAGTTCGTATTCCCCTTCGCCAAGTTCCGGCAGCTTCCATTTCTCGACTTTTGCGGAAAAGTTTTTGACTTCTTTCAGTTCAATTTTCTCGATGACTTTTGACTCGCCTTTTTTGCGAAGCTCGATTATGGCTCCCTTGACACTCCCCTTGTCCTCAAGTGCGGAAAAGTCAACTTTCAGCTTCATTGAATTGACCGAAGGGTAGTAGGCAAAATTGAAGTTGATTCTTTCGGCGGCACTGTCCTGAACCACAAAAAAAGGTTCTTTGCGAGAGATCGAGAAGTTGAAATCCCGGAGATAGTAAACTTTACCGCCGTCAGGAGAGCCGACCTTTATCCCTGCGTAGATGATTTCGTCTGTCATTGCAGGAGCCGTAAGCTCAAGTATTCTGGTCTCGCCAGACATCAGTTCGACCGTCTCGGCAAGGTTGGAATGGGCGGAACTTCTAGGTCTCGTTTGCATGTCCACCGCCACTTTGAGCGGTTGTGTTCCAGGATTATATAAAGACAGTGTCAGCTTAGCCTTATTTGAAGCTTTATCAATGAGCTGAAGAGTTTGTACCACTGGCGCCGCATTATCCCAGGTAATGACAGGCATGGTGTCAGTATTCACGTGGGGGCCGCCGAACGGAGGCCATTGCGATACTTTCCCATATTTGGCGCTCTGCCAGTTCCGACATATTCTCAAGCCGAAAGGTTTGCCTTCGAGAGAACTGTTTATCCCAAGAGATTGCAAGGGAATAGCGCATTCGAAATGCCATCTATCCCCGATTATCCTGCTTTTCACCTCTATCTCGTCGCGCCAGTTTTCTCCGCCGGCGGCGGCGTATTTTTGCCTGTACATAGCGCCTTTGGAGTTGATAATGGCATGATAGATAAATCTTTCCTCCTTGGCGGCGTTGGGAGTCGGATCAAAAAAAAGTTCGACATTGTCGTCAAGGTAGGCCCGGGTGTTGCCGTCCTGGACGGGAGCGACCTTGGCAAATAATTTGCCGCCGGGCGCGGTTTCGCTTATCATCGCAATATAGAGTTTGCGGTTGTCACAGCCTGCCCAGAAGCTTACCTTGCCGCCGGTCAAGTCACCTGAGCCATGGATGCATAAACCTTCCATCCTGGCGGCGCCGACCCATTCAGCCTCTTTGATTTCGCCGTCAATGCAGGGCGCCGACTTCATGAAAGGCAGTCTCAGGGTTGGAAGGGCAAAACTTTCTTCCGCCTGCGTCATGAAAGGAGCAGCCATCAGTAATAGAATTCCCAAGCCGGCAACCAGTCGCTTCATTGTTCTTAATCCTTCTTTTATTACACTAAATACAAATATAATTTCACAAGAATACCGCATACTTCAAGGTTGACGATTGTAATACCAGAAATCCAAAGTACTGACTGCGCTGAAAACTTTTTGTTCCCCGACATGGCCGTCTGCAAACAAGATATTGGCGTAATTCAGATGCCTGGGGTCAATATAATTTAAATTGTTGAAAGATATAATATAAGTATTCGCATCGGAGAGCCAACAGATCGAACTGCAGTTTGTCAATTTCCCAAGTTTGTAAAGAGTTTGCTTGTAGGCGTTTGAATAACTGCGGCTGAATAACATGTTTGCTCCGTAATGATAGGTAGTGTTACTATCCAGCACAGGAGTCATCTTCCCGCCTATCGGCGCCTGGACGGCGGGACAACTGAACGTTTTAAATCCGTACAGGCTTGTGCAGCCCAGCGGTTTAAATACCCCGGAAAGATAAAGGTTCTGTCCCCAGCACATGCTGCCGTAGACATACGGAAAAATGTAATCATTGTTGTTGTCGGCATAGTCCAAAAAGGCACTGTGGAGTTGCCGCATGTTATTGACGCAAGTGATGCGTTGCGCAGTGCTCCGAGCCCGGGCCAGCGCCGGTAGAAGCATCGCAGCGAGGATCGCTATGATCGCGATCACAATTAGGAGTTCAATGAGTGTGAAAACGGCCTTTTGTTTTTTCATAATATCTTTCCTTTGTTTTAGGCTGTTACTAATGTTGATTGTTGCATAGTGGACTCGCGTTCGATAATCTGAGCGTTAAATATTTGCCGGCCTGTCCTGAATTCATCTTCCAGCAGCCGCCGCGCCGCAATCCGGCCTATTTCCTCATACGGAAAAACCAGACTTGAAAGCGACGGGAACGCCTGTTGGTTATAGCTCATTTCGTTAACTGCCATGATGCTCACGCTTGCCGGCAAGCCAAGATAATAATTCAACGAATGCTGCGTCCGCAACCTGAAAACCAGTTGAGGGTCCAGCAGCAACGCGTCAAATTTATTTTTCTTGTAGAAGTCGGCGATGGCCCTGCCGATAGTTTCATCGGTGACTGCCAGCGTGTCTACCCAGGCGGCATACCGGAGCCCGCATTTGGCCAGGCCGGATTTATAACCGGACATTATCGGGTGGTCTTTTTCTTCAATAAAATAATCTGCCAGCGCAATCCGCCGGCAACCGCGTTCCGCCAGAAATTTTACCGCCGCATCCGCCGCATTTTCGCGATCTATGGTTAAGATAAACCAATCTTTGAGGTAATCGGCATAAAGCTTAAAATAGCGGGCTTGAGTTTCGACAAAAGCTATCTTACAGCCGCGTTCCCTGAACAGTGGAAACAAATCAGCATACCAGTAATTATGCACTAGCAATTTGCTGTTTGAATCAACGAAATCCAATTGCTTCAAATCAATATTATGCTGATAGTTGGTCGGAGAAACCGGCACCGTCTGCACCCGGCAATTATGTTCGAAAGCAATTTGCGACACCCCTTTCAGCATCTGACGCAGATGCAGCGCGTATGGGTACTGCGTAATATCACTGATAAAATCGGCGCACGGCAATAGAAAAGTCAGCGGAACCTGGGCTTTGACATTAACCGGACATACCCGGCGTCCTCTGCCTTTCAGTAATTCGATAATCTTCTCATTTTCGAGCACCGCCAGCGCCGGACGCACTGTATTCCGTGAGTAACCATATTTATCCGCCAATTCAAACTCGTTCGGCAGGAACTCGCCAGGCAAATAAATGCCGGACGCAATATCCGACTTAATCGCTTCACACAGTTTCAATCTTTTAACCGGTCCCATAGCATTACCCTGTAGCTTCATTTACTTATAACGATGTTACATGCTTGTACCATTCGCATATAATATATGTTACATGCTTGTACCATCGAAAGTCAATAGGCATCCGAAAGAAAATCACTTTTTTATGAAAAAATGACACAGTAAATCAATATTCCGCTTGATCTTTTTAACAGGTTTCCGCAATGATTTCCCGGACTAGTTTCACCCATTGGCGGATGCGGTCCGGGTCAGACTGTACGGTTTCGACGTCTTTAAGGGTAATATCGAAAAATGTTCCTTTAAGATATTCGAGATCGCGTTTCAGGATTTCCCGGATTCGCGCTTCGTTGAAGTCGTAAGATACCATGTCTGCCGGGCTGGGCCGGTAACTGATGACGTAATCCGTGCCTATCTGTTCCGCGCATTTTTTGACATTGGCGAACGGACTGACCGCAATGCGGCGCAGGTTGGGAATTTTCCGCAGCATGCTGATTTTGTTGGTCAGGTCTTCGCAACAGCCGTAGGCCACCAAGCCGAATTTACTCATTATGGGCAGTTGATAACGTAGCAGAAATTCTTCGTGCATTTCCGGAGAGACCAGGGCGAATTCCTGCGCCGCCGTGAAACACCAGAGCTGTTCACGTTTTACCCCGTTGACATTCGGGGCCGGATCCTGTAATTCTTCCGCATAAGCCATGGCCTGATTATAAGTGAAAGTCAGGCCGATATCGCCGGCGGCCTCGGCCTGTTCCTGGTTGCGCTGGACGCCCTCGCTCATGAATTTCAGCAATCCGTGGAGCCATTCCTGATTTTCGTACATGTCCAGCATGAAATTTTCCATTCCCCGCAGTTTGCCCAAATCGCAGGAAATATCCGCGGTCCAGTTGCGGCAATACGGTCCGCGAATCAGGTCCACCGGCAGAATATCGCCGATCAGGTCTTGCACTTTTTCCAGCTTTTCCGCGGTAGCGGCTTCGTCAATAGCGTGAACCGGGGCGCGCATTTTTTTTACATCATCCAGCTTTTTTATCGCATAATCGACTTTATAGGCCTCCAGTGTTTCCATTTTTCCTGGATATTCCAGCTTGTAGTCAACACCCCAGCCTGAATATTTATATATGCAGTTGACGGAATACCATGGCTCAAAAATATAATCGTCGGCAAACGTGGCGCGAAACAGCTCGTTACGAAAAAAAGTCTCAATTTGCTGACAGGCCGGGTCTGCGGTTTGCAGTTTGGACATCGGCATTTCATTCCATGCATATGCCCGGACATAAATCAGCGGGTCGGTCAGTTTAAAACTGTTTTTGGCCCGCCATAAATCGCGTTTTTTCTTTTCAACCGGAGCGCTCGCCAGTTCGGCATACCGGGTCGCCAGTTCCCGCACCATATTTCTGTCATAATCATTCATTTTTTATTCCAGTTTGTTATTTTAAAAGATATAGATATATTATAGCCGAATTAAATTGAACCGTAAATGGATAAACACAGCAATATCTTTGTACTTTTATGATATTTAATGAAAAAAATAGCATACGGATCAATTCGCTGGGCAAAGTCTTTTGCAAAGCGGACTGGGTATGGGATTTGCGCAACCGCCCATTCAATGATTTCGATCTGTGGTTTCTGCTTGACGGCAAGGGGCGGTTAACGCTTGACGGCCGGGAATATAATCTGCATGGCGGCGACTGCTTTTTATTTCAACCCGGCATGACGCTGTATGCGGACACCGATCACGACGAGCCGCTGATAGTCATTTATATCCATTTTGATGTAATTGACGTTCAGGACAATGTCGTTAAACCGGAAGACATGCCGCTTCCGGCGCTGTACCGCAAAATATCCGACCCGGTATTTTTCGTCAATCTTCTGCACCGCATGCTGGATTGTTTTTACCGCAGCGACAAGGACGGCGCTGGCAACTGGCTGACGGCGGCGCTGCTGGAAATCAGTCACCTTGACACTAACGACTCACAACTCAATGCGTTCAGCCGTATTTCCGAATATATCCGCGAACTTTATACCAGGATTAATGAGCATCCGGAGAAAGACTATTGTCTGCGGAAACTGGCCGCCAAGGCAGGATATTCACCGGAACATTTTTCAAGATTGTTCAAACAACATACCGGGAGCTCTTTCCGGGAAAGCATTACCCGGTCACGGATAAATCAGGCCGGATATTTGTTGTCATCAACCGCATATTCAATCAGCCAGATTGCCGGGATCATCGGTTGTCCGGATATTTTTATGTTCAGCAAATTGTTCAAAAAACATACCGGAATATCTCCCTCCGAATATCGCAATACGGTACGGAGCAGGGATACGCGGAAAGATGGTTTTGCGACCGGGCGTTTTCAGCACATTCTCTCCAGTCCAGATGATTTTTCGGAACTGAGATAAAACGCAAGAAATATTGGTTTTACGGTTCGCGGATACTTTCGTCGAGGGCTTTAACCAGGGGGTGCAGCAAGTAAGTGATGATGCGCCGTTTGCCGACTTTAATTTCAGCGGTGACCTGCATTCCGGGAATCAGCCGGAAGTTTTTGGGCACATTGTCCAGTTTGCCGGAAATAATGATTCTGGCGTGATAGAAATTCTGTTTCATGCCGCCCATACCCTGTTCCTGAAAGGTATCTTCGGAAATCATGCGGACTTTGCCGGCCAGCGTGCCGTGGATTTGAAATTGAAATGAGTCCAGTTTAATTCTGACGTCATCATTCATTTTGACTTGCCCGATATCCTTGGGCTCGATATTAACTTCCGCTTCGATTTTTGCATCCGTCGGCACCAGCGTCACCAGCGGTTCTGCTTCGCGCACGGCGGAACCCTCTGAGAATTGTGCGATGTCCAGAACGATCGCATCCGCCGGCGAGCGCATGAAAATCAAAGAATTAAGCCGCTCGGCTTTTTCGAGATCTTTCTTGACGGTATTCAATTCCCGCTCGGTTTTGACCAATTCCTCAGTAATGCTCTTGTACCATTCCGCGACAAACGAATTCAGCCCGGCCTTTTCAGACAGGATTTCGTGATCCGACTCATTCAATTTATTTCTCAAGGCATCAGTTTCGCTTTCCATTTGCAGTCGGGATATCTGGGTTTCCAGCAGTTGTTTCAAGGAGACCGTCTTCCGTTCCTGCAATCCTTCCAGCATTTTTTCAATGCGCAGCAAAGCTTCCAGCCGTTCCTGCTGTTTGACCACGCTCTGCCGGGTGGAGTCCTGCATTGCATTCAGGCGCTTGATATTCTCGGCAAAATATGCCATTTTTTCGGTGTAGAATTTATTTCGTTTGGCGAAGATTGACGCCTGCCAGACTTCATCCATATTATTGGGGTCAATCATTTTCAAATAATCTTTTTCGTTGAATTCCGCCCGCATCCGGATGGACTGCGCCGTCAGGCTTCTCAACTGTTCTTTGAGCCGGTCAACGTCCGCCTGATTAAAAGTCTGGTCAAAAGTAATCAAAGTCTGATCTTTACGGACCGTCTGGCCTACTTCAACATTAATTTTTTTGATAACGGCGCGTTCCAGCGGTTTCAGTACAATATTATTGGTGGACGCGATTAATTTTCCATTGGCGATTACGATTTTGTCCACCTTGCAGAGCGACGCCCAAATTATTGCAAGGACAAAAAACACCAGCACGGATAGAATACCGTAACGCCCCAGCCACGGCAGGCTGGAATGTTCCAGCTCAATCGCGTCAGGCTGATAATCCAGCGATTCCGGAATTAACGGTTTCTCCGGTTTTATAACTTTGCCGCTCATAAGAATCTCCCCATCTGCTGCTGCCAGAATTCCTGATAAATCCCCGGCTGCTTGACCAGTTCACTATGAGGCGCGAAGGCGGTTTTGACCCCGTTGTCGAGCACCAGAATTTTGTCCGCGCCGTGAATAATTGAAAGGCGGTGGGAAACAATGATTAAAGTTCTGCCCCGCGCCATCGCCGCTAAATTGTTCTGAATGACATTTTCGCTTTCCGGGTCTAAGGCGCTGGTGGCCTCATCGAAAACCAGAATCGTGGGATTGGTCAGCAATGCCCTGGCAATTGCCAGCCGCTGCCGCTGCCCGCCGGAAAGGTTGGATGCATTCTCTTCCAGTACTGAATCGTAACCGCGGGGCATTTCCTGAATAAACTCTTCCGCCCCGGCCAGCTTTGCCGCATAAATTATTTCCTCCAGCGTCGCGTTGCGTTTGGTAATGGAAATATTTTCCCGGACGGTGCCGTGGAAAAAGAAGTTATCCTGCAACACCACCCCGATACTGCTGCGCAGATGCGCCTTGTTGATTTCCTTGATATCAATGCCGTCGAAACGGATGATTCCTGACTGTATCTGATACAGGCTCTGAAGCAGCTTGGTCAGCGTGGTTTTGCCGGAACCGCTGCGGCCCACAATCCCGATAACGCTGCCGGACGGAAATTCACAGCTTAGCTCTTTTATCACCTGTCTGCTTTCCGGCGTGTACTGGAACGAAACATTGTCAAAGCTGATATTGCCGCGCAACGGGTTCTGCACGCCGCCGCCGCCCGGCTCAGCAGGGGTATTCATCACTTGTCCCAGCATTTTAACCGACAGTGCGGTCTGCTGATATTCGTGAATCAGCGAAATCAGTTTGACCAGCGGCCCGGTAACCCTGCCTGAAAGCATTTGAAACGCAATCAGCGAGCCAACCGTGATTTCTTTCTCGAATACGCTGAGCGCGCCGACCCAGATAATTGTCACGGACATCAATGCTTCAAGCAACTGGCTGATGCTCCTGGCCGTCAATGAAATTTTGCCGACTCTGAAATAGCGGGTGATTGCATATGCCGTCGAATCATTCCATTTCTTCTTCTGTACCGGCTCCAAGGCCAGCGATTTTATGGTTTTGATGCCGTGAATCGCCTCGACCAGCATCCCCTGACGTTTGCCTTCCGCCTGGTACAATTCCTGTAACCTGGTCTGGAACGGCTTAATCATCAGGGCGATGATTCCCGCCATCAGCATGGAAAATCCCAGCACGATAATCGTCAGCTTAACGCTGTAGATCAGCAGGAAGGGAACAAATACCACCAGCGATCCCAGCTCGAGAATCGTAAAAAACAGGTTGCCGGAAAGGAACCCGCGAATTTTTTCCGTCTGCTGCATGTGCTTGATCAAGACCCCGGCTGAAATCTTTTCGTAAAAATTGACCGGAAGCTGCATCAGGTGTTCAAATGTTTTGGTTGCCGTCCTGATGTCAATTTTATTGGTTGCATGAAGCAGCAGATAACCGCGGAGAAATTCAATGAATGCATTGAAGCAGAGCGCAATGATGATACCGATGCCAAGCACGTTAAGCGTGGTATAACTCGCGTGCACCAGCACTTTGTCAACCACAATCTGGAAGAACAGCGGCGTAATCAGCGCCACTCCGCTCATCAATACCACCGCCAGCGCAATCTGCCCGAAAATGCCTTTCAATTTGATAAACTCAGGAACAAACCACATCATTCCAAACGGCTGCTTTTCATCCAGCAATGAATAAATCCGCTTTATCAGCAGGATTTTGCCATTGCACATTTCGGTATATTTCTGATGATTCCAGAAAATAAAACTTTCTCCAGGCTTCATCGGCATTGACGGATCAATCACCGCAATCTGTTCTTCATTCTCGTTTTTTCTCCAGCCGCAGATAATGACATAACTGCCGTCCTGTTTTTCGGCGATGGCCGGAAATGCTTCTCCCAGCAAGGCCAGTCGCTCCCATTCCAGATGCTGCTTCCTGGTCTTCATGCCGTAATCGCGCGCAATCTTGAAAATGAGCGGTTCTGGTATTTCTTTGGTATCAACGGCATATTCGTGCAGTAACCGGCGGACATTGATATCCAGTCCGTGATGCCGTCCGATCGCGGTCAAACAGAATAGCGCGGTGTTGCCCGATTCCTGGCCTGTGAGCAGATGCTTGAATTTTATAACTTTCCCGCTGTAATTGCCGGTAAGTTTGTCATATTGAACAGAAATAAACTTTTTCCCGCTTGCCAGCGGGTCGCAGATCAGCACGTCTTCCGCATTGGATTTAAGTTCGTCGGTATTGATGACGCATACCCAGTTGCCGTTTTTGAGCAAAATCAGCAATGGTCCGCGGTAATCGCCGACTGCGGCGGGAAAGTCAGGTTCCACGCAAAGTTCAGGAGCCAACTCCAATGTCCGCGCCAACTCCAGAATCCCGTCCTGTTCCGAAGTCCGGCACTGTTCGAACAGTTGCTGGGTCAATAACGCCGCGAAATTTACATCACGACAGAAATTCACCGCCACCGCGCGCAAGCATTCGATGCCGGTAAAGAGCTGTTTCTCCAAAGATTTTTCCATTAAAAAGCCGCCCGAATCGTATTACTATTTAAAATTTGGAGATGAATTTTCCGGAGCCGCTGCCGCCGGTTTATTTTCCGCCGCCTCGTTCCGTTGAACTACACCGGCATCCATCAATTGTTTCACCAGTTTCTCCATTGCGGAGTAGGAACGGAGAAAGCCCTGCGAAGTCATTATCAATTCATCCGTCACTTCGCGTTCCGGCGCTTTGCCCGGGTCGTTATTCTTGCCATGCAAGGCGTTGTACAAGTCAATTCTTACCATTCCTTCACTGAAGCTTATCGCTTCAACTCCATCCGCGTAAATCCGCTTCTTCATTCCAATTCTCCATTTTCTTCGTTAGTTGCGCTTATTTTTAATAATACCGCATTTTCTCTTAGCTTGCCAGTATGCCGGTAAGCGGTTTTTTATCGAACGTTAGCGTATAATCAATACTATTATTGCCGGATACGGCATTAACTCTGGCGTAATAGGTTCCGGTGGCAAGATTGCGGGCAATCATATCTTCAAGCATTCCCGTGTGGGCCGATTTCTGCAGCAGTCTGCCGCTTGAGTCGTAGAGCGACAAATCCGCATTGCCGCCGTTCATTTTCAGACGCAGCGTACCCTGTGTCGCCGCCGTCAAATCAAAACGGTAGTAATCATCGCTGTCGCCAAGGCCCACCCAGCCGTTCTGGGAGGGCAGTAATACATCAACCAGTTTTGCCGCCGCAATAGTATTTCCCGCCTTATCGTTGGTATCTCCAGGGAAATAACTGATTTGATTGGTCAGGGTATAGCTTGCATCATTTACGCCAGTTGCCGCCGCGACTTTGACATAATAAGTTCCGGCCAGCAGCGCGACGTTATTAATCGCTTCAGGGGTAGTTCCCGTGTTCGCGGAACTTTTTAATACAGCGCCGGTAGCGCTCAGCAGCGACAAGTCCGCATTGGCGTTTAATCCGGTCATCCCGAGCGTCAGAGTTCCGGCGCCGGTCATCGTCAGCTTGTAGACATCCGCGGCATCGCCGAAACCGACCCAGTTATCCATGGTGGAAATATCTTTTGCCGTCTGCCAGGTGTTGCCCGCGGTGTCCGTCGGGCAATAAATTTCAGAGTTGGTCAGCGTGTAAGCGGCGAAGGCTGTGCTGGTACCCGGCGCGACCTTAACATAATAGGTACCGGCCAACAGCGCGGCGCTGATCGCCTCATCGGCGGTTCCCGGATTTGAGGAAGTTTTTAATACCGCGCCGGTGGCGCTCAGCAGCGACAAGTTCGCATTATCGGTTAAATTGAGCAATCTCAGCGTTAATGTTCCCGCATTAGTCGTCGTCAGCTTGTAGTAGTCGGCGGGATCGCCGAACCCGACCCAGTTGTCCACGCCCGCGCCAATATCTTTTGCCGCCTGCCAGGTATTGGCGGCGGTGTCTGCCGGTACATAGTCAAAGTCTTTACCGAGAGTATATGCGACATCATTCACTCCTGTGGCCGGCGCGACCTTAACATAATAGGTCCCGGCCAGCAGCGCGACGTTATTAATCGCTTCCGGGGCAGTTCCCGGATTTGAGGAAGTCTTCAACACGGCGCCGGTGGCGCTCAGCAACGACAGGTTCGCGTTGCCGCTTAAACCGGTCAAATTGAGAGTCAGTCTTCCGGCATTGGTCATGATTACTTTGTAGACGTCAGCGGGGTCGCCGAAGCCCACCCAGTTGTCCGGCTTGTCAATATCCGTTGCTGTCTGCCAGGTATTACCCGCGGCGTCCGTCGGCGTGATAGTGAAAGAAGAGGATTTGCTCCAACCGCTCCAGTTGCCCGCATTGTCCTGGGCACGTATCTGCCAGTAATAAGTTCCGACTTGAATGCCGGAGCCGGTACCCTCACTTGCAGTAATGGTTTCGGTGTGTACGATGTTGCTGAAACCACTGTCATCAGCCACCCTTACCTCATACTGCTTGATGCCGCTTTTATCAGTGCTGTCCGCCCAGTCAAACGCCACACTGTCGCCGGTGACCGTTTGCTTCAAGCCGGTCGGCACCGTCGGCGGCACCGTGTCCACAACGCCTCCTTTAACGGTAAATGCAGCCTTCACCTGGTCGGTCGTACCATCGGTCAGGCTAAGTGACAGTTTATCGCCATCGGCAAAAGTATAACTGGCCCCGACTTTTACATCGACGCTCTGCCCGTTATCTTTCACCGTGAACACCGCGTTGTTCATGCCGGTCAGATCGGCGCCGGAACCAAGAATATAAGTGCCGGTGGCGGTATTATTCACATTTAGAGTAAATGTGACTTGGCTGATGTCGCCGACCGTGCCGGACAGAATGGTCAACAGCGCATCATTAGCCTGAGCAGCGGCCAGCTTGAAACTCATCGCCGTCGGTTGCAGATTATCACTGTCCGCTATCGTCACATGCCCGCCGGCAATCGTCAGCGCCCCGGACACTATACCGCCGGAAGACACATACATGCTCCCGCCGGAATTGACCAAGGTGTCGCTCGCCACGCCGCCGGAAAAAACTTCCTGATAGCCGCCGGAATTGATGGCGGTGCTGTTCGCTGTGGCGCCGGCGAAATACATACTGTTGAAGTAGCCGACAAACTGGTGTCCGCCGGCGTTAATGGTGGTGCTGTTTGCCGTGGCAATGACATACTGTTCCCCGCCGGAATTGATAATGGTATTGTTCGCCGTCCCGTCTATCTCTTGACTGCCGCCGGAATTAATAACGGTATTGTTCGCCATCCCGTTGGAAGCGACGCCCTGCACCCCGCCGGAATTGATGGTGGTATAATTTGCCGTGCCGCTGGAAGCAATACTCTGTACTCCGTCGTAATTGATCGTGGTATTGCTCGCCACGCCGCCGGAGTAAACATCCTGTTCTCCTAAGTCATTAATGGTAGTGGAATTCGCCATGCCGCCGCTGTTGATGTTCTGGAAGGCGTCAACGTTAACGCTGTTGTTGTCGGTAATGCCGCCATTGTTGACGTCCTGGGTTCCGTAGCTGACGGTTTCACCGGTCACGGTCTCGAATGATACGGTTTGAGTAAAGGCCATTTTTCCTCTCCTTATTCCTGCATGTTAATTTTTTGATTCCGGCTGATGGAATATCGGAATGCGTTTAATGGCGCTGATAATCTGATAGAAGGGGATCAGGGCGTTGCTTTTAAAAGTACTGTTTACCATGACCCGGACTCCTGTTCAAAACTGCAATTGCCGGCGAATATTTTTATTTAGAATATATTCGACCGTGATCGGCATGCTTCGCTACCTAAAACACCATATTTCGCAATTATTACTTTATTTCATAAAAGAGTCAATGTCAAAAATATTTTAGAAAAAGGTTTACTTTTGTCCCATAATTATTTACCCTGAATTTCCACAGTTGCGTCAGTGCGGCTTAGATTCCCTGACCCTGCCGATGCCGATATCAATTTTTTTTGGCCTTTTTTTTAAATGACAGTGGAATAATGGAAAACTTCTATTATACTATAGATATGCAATATAATGGAAGATTTCTATTAAGTAGTTTAAGAGATACAACAAAACTAATCCAGGAGGATGGAAAAATGGCAGAATTGGCAATCAACGGCGGACAGAAAGTATTCAGCGGGAAATTCCCGATGTGGCCTTCATTCGAAGAGTCCACGATTCAAAAAGCGATGGAACCGCTGCGCAGCGGCCTGGTCAACTATTGGACCGGCAAAGTCGGACAGGAGTTTGAAACGGAATGGGCCAAATGGATTGGCTCCCGGAATGCGATTAGCGTGGGCAATGGCACGGAAGCACTGCATACGGCGTTAGCGTCACTGGACATCGGCCCCGGCGATGAGGTTATTTGCCCTAGTTATTCTTTTATTGCGTCTTCATTCTGCATCATTCAGGCGGGAGCGCTGCCGGTATTTGCGGATGTTACCGAAGATCATACGATTGATCCGAAAGCGATTGAAGCATTGATCAACGATCACACCAAAGCGATCATCGTAGTTCATTTATATGGCATCGTGGCGGACATGGACCCGATCCTGGCGATTGCGAAAAAGCACAATCTGAAAGTAGTCGAAGACTGCGCACAGTGTTTCGGCGGATTATATAAAGGTAAAAAAGCGGGCACCATCGGCGATGTCGGCTGTTTCAGTTTCTGCCAGAGCAAGCATTTTACCACCGGCGGCGAAGGCGGTATGGTTGTGACTGACGATGACGATCTGGCCTGGGAATGCCGTTCGTTCCGCGATCATGGCTACGATGTGAAAGAGCGCCTGAATCTGCTGGAGATGGAAGGCAAATTGATGTATATCCACAAGCGCGTCGGGTTCAATTTCCGCATGACCGAAATGCAGTCGCAGATCGGNTTGTGCGAACTGGCCAGATTCGATTCCTGGAACCTGGCCAACCGGGTGCGCAACGGNAAGATGCTGATCGCNGCNTTGAAAGATCATCCGCTGGTAATNGCCGCCCCGGTCGATACCCCGGAACGCCAGAACTCTTTCTGGTGGGCTCCGTTTGTGCTGGATATTGACAAGCTGACCTGCGACATCAAAACGTTCATCAAGGCGGTAGGCGCGGAAGGCGTCCCGGTTTACAGCGTGCTGTGGCCGGAAATGTACAAGGAACGCGCCTATGTCGAAAGAAACGGCTTCGGTTCGCGCAATTATCCGTTTGATGATCCGAACGCCCGCAAGATCGACTACAGCAAGTTCAACTGCAAAAAAGCAAACTGGATGACAGACCGGACGATGTCCTTCTTCACCC
>TBL_comb47_HYPODRAFT_10000398_pt1 | contig 57770 bp, 54 predicted proteins | sample TroBogypolimnion_40_FD_10682 | JGI IMG/M metagenome (IMG submission 10682)
TCCATTGCTGGATTTTCTGCATGGCGGAAATGAATGGTTCTGGTTTTCCTTGCCGTGTAAGCACGCGCAGGCAGTCCAGATATTCCTCTCTGAATAACGTTGGGACAATTATTCTGCATGCATTGACTACAGACAATTCAGCGTTCATGACGAGGCGTGCCAGTCGGCCATTTCCATCAATAAAGGGATGTACTTCCGAAACGATGAACATCGCAAGCAAAGCCCTCGTCATGCCGGGTTGAACCGATGGCAGGAGCTTGCTGCCTTCAATAAGTGTTCCGCGTACGTTTCCCGGTGAAACGAACGTGGTGTTTACCGCAAAATTCTCTCGGTCTTTGAAATCACCGGGAGCCGCTTCCGGACGTTCTTTCATCAGATCCAGATGGCGCTGCCGCAACTGATGCAAGACAGCTTCTCCTGGTGCCATCGACTGGTTTGACCACCCGGGATCAATGGCTTGCCTGAAGACACCGAGAATATCGTGAGAGTCTTTCGGGCGTTGGTCGATAATTTTCCCTTCAAGTACAATTCGCCGTGCTTCAGAGACATCGAATTCCGTTCCCTCGATAAAGTTGCTGAAATAGGACTCCAGAAACGCAAAATTGAAGCGCGCGCTTCCGGTTGTGGTTGATGACAGTTTTTGCATGAGAGGCACTGCTCGCAATGTAGCGGCCAACGTTTCAAAAAGGGCCAAACGCCGAGCGTCAAAAGGTGTGCCTGCGGCCATTGCTTGTCCTGCTGCAGTGGCGAGTCGGGCACTTTTTGTTCCGAGAATGCTTCCGATGAGGTCATGCAACACGCTGAATTCCTTCTCAAACTTCAGGGTGGCAGCAATAGTGCGAGCTTCATCCCTGATGCGGTTGAGAGCTTCAGGGCCTCGCGATTCGTAAATACTGATCAGCCGTTCTTCGACGGCAATACGACCAATAGCTTTTCTGATCGCTCCACGACTCTGGGTGAGGTTTTCCATCAGCATGCGCGCTTGAGAGGGAAAAAATATGTTTCGTCCGGACATTGGCTGGTCACCTTGAACGTTACCGTGTCCCTTGACCAGAACGACTTGTAATCCCGGTAAATCGACAACCCTTTTGTAGCTGTAGCTGAGGTGCATCACGCCATCGACGGGCATACCGCCGCTGAAGGCACTTCGATAGCCGATGACCGCACCAGGGAAAAGAGCAGCGAGGAGTCGTATTCTGTGCAAAGCAATAATTGCCGGCCACTCCTCTTCAGGGCTGGCGCTGAGAACGCCAGAGACAATCCGCTTAAACAACCCGGTTTTCATGTGCCGTTGTGCAGCTCTTATCTCAGCATCATTGAGTTCTGCATAAAGGATCAGTGAGTCATCGACTGTCGTGTTTTTTAGCGATGTCTTCATTATTTCGGTCGAGATGTCGTTTTGTTCATCCTAATGTGTTGGGTTTGTCGCGAATATTCACGTAAATAAATTCTTTAGATATGGCAAATGTGTCGAAATAATTCTGGACAGCTTTAACAAGTATCATGATCTGAATTGAACCTGTAGTTTTGCCCTGAAAGGACAGTGCTCCCTTCTGTCGCAGTTATGGGTTTTGCTGGAACGTCCGTGCAAAACGTCACGCCAACGGTTTCGAAGGACTTATCACCTATATCCACGGGCTCTTGCCTGTCAATGCAGTCATTGAAAAAGCTCTGCGTAAAACAGTCGCGGTGTTTCCTGAGCTTGCTGTACGAGAGCTGGTGGCCAATGCCCTTATTCATCAAGCTTTCTTTGTTACCGGTGCCGGTCCAATGGTTGAGATATTCGATGATCGCATTGAGATTACAAATCCCGGAGAGCCACTGGTGGATACCCAGCGATTCGTAGATACGCCTCCAAAATCCCGGAATGAAACATTGGCATCGATGATGCATCGGCTTCGTATTTGCGAAGAGCGCGGGAGCGGTATCGACAAGGTGATTGCTCAGATTGAGATCTACCAGTTGCCAGCACCATTGTTTGAGGTGCCTGAGGGTTTTACTCGGGTAGTTTTGTTTGCGCATAAACCTCTTATTGCCATGGACAAGGCAGAGCGTGTCCGGGCCTGTTATCTGCATGCTTGCCTGAAGTATGTGTCCAGGGAGTTTCTTACTAATGCATCGTTACGGGAGCGGTTCGGAGTTGAAGAAAAAAATAAGGCGGCGGTGTCTCGCTACATTCGAGAGGCTGTAGATGCAGGTATAATAAAGCCGTTCGATGAAGACGTTGCCCGGAAGCTGATGAAGTATGTTCCTTTCTGGGCTTGAATTTTAATTGATGGGTAATTGATGGATCTGTTTGAATAGGTGTCGTTGATATGATTAAATCGTTTTTATTAAATTAGTTATATCTGTGAAAGATAATTGATGGGTAATGGATGCCAAGAGGTTTTGATGACTAATCCTGCCATGAGTGATGCTGTAGTCCTACAACGGCATATTATGTGAATACAGTCATCGTATTATATTAAGTACCACACGCACAAGGGGCAAAACAGGAGGGCAGGAAATTAATTGGTTTTTATTTTTATTCATAGATTTTGATAAAATTTTTGTTACGCGTATGTTACGCGAAAATTTTTATAGGTCAGTAACTCATTTTCTATCAATAACATATAGCCTCTGTATGATATTTACACTGTAGAGGTCAGAAGTTCGAATCTTCTATCGTCCACATCCCACATAAAAGCCTGCAAATTAATAAGTTGCAGGCTTTTTTCTTGCCCCTTTCGGAGCGCTTATTTTCAGCTAAAAACACCGTTTTCTCGCCCTTTTTGACCCTCTCTCCGACGTATATGCGACGCGGAACTGGAACTCTTTCTGTATATAAGCGAGGGCAACCGGCATTTTAATAATCAGATATGAAGATACGAATTATCACGCCCTTACCTCTACCCTGATTCCCAGCAGGTTCTTTTGGACCATCTGATTGTTAAATAACGAAATAGAAAACATTTTGATCTCTATGGTCGATGAGGGTTGCCAGGATCTTGGTTATCTGAAAAAAATGTTTAGTTTTATATGAAATAGCATGATATCCGTGTTAACATGATACTGTCCTTTAAAAATCAGGCGACTGAAGATCTTTTTAACGGTAAGCCGACAAAGAAATCTTCGAAACTCTGTCCTGCTGCATTATGGAGACAGGCATACAGAAAACATGATCAGCTTGATTCGGCAATCGCTCTTGACGAGTTGCGCATCCCTCCGGGCAATCGGCTGGAGGCATTGTCGGGTGATCGAAAGGGCGAGTTCAGCATCCGGATCAATGACCAGTACCGGGTATGTTTTCAATGGACACCCGCTGGTCCTGAGCAAGTTGAAATCACGGACTACCATTAAATCCGAGAAAAAAGAGGCGACAATGATACGCGTACCAACCCATCGGCAACCGACTCATCCAGGAGAGATGCTACTCGAGGAATTTTTGAATCCAATGGACGTCACTCAACGCCAGTTAGCTGATGCCATTCACGTTCCTTATCAGCGGATCAATGAAATCATCAATGGCAAGCGTGGTGTTACCCCGGCAACAGCATTGCGCCTCGCCAGGTTTTTCGGCATATCGGCTGATTACTGGATGAATCTTCAGCAGAGATGGGATCTTTACGAAGCACATCAAGTCGAGGGGAAACTGCTCAATACCATCAAGCCATTGAAGCCAGTGGTGGTCTCCAGGTCAAGCAGTGCAAGCCATGTATAAATGGACTGGAATTAATAAATAAGATAAGTCTTTTGCTTCGCGGCGAGTACGCTGACTTTGTGCGTGCCCTGAGGGGCGGTGCTATGATGTGCAGCGAATTTTTGATATGTTTCGTGTGTTGTTACAACAATGCTTGCATATATAGGCAAGGCTTGAATTGAAGAAAAGAAAAAGGAGAACCATGGCAGCTCAACACATCACGCTTGATATTCCCGAAAAGATACTGCTTGCAGAAAAGACTGATGCACCTGCTTTCGGAAGAGAACTGAAGGTACTTGCAGCAGTTAAACTGTTTGAGATGGGAAGGTTGTCATCCGGTCGAGCCTCAGAGCTTGCCGGGATGAGCCGGGTTGAATTTTTACTCAGTCTCAATCGCTATAATGTATTTTCTCTGGCATCCGCATTACATGATTTAGAGCGCGACCATGCTTCAAGCCATTAGCAATACCTCTCCGTTACTCTAAATAGTCTTGCACCTGAAGCGCGAAGTATCGTTGATGTAAGCAGAAAAACCGGTATTAATGATAAGACAATCAGACTGAACCTCATGCTCTGCTCTTGGTACTGTTAACTTCCATCCTTAAACCACCAGAAAGGACTCATGAAAGTACTCATCGTATATTGGCACCCGGAACCTCTTAGCTTCAACGCATCAATGTTCCGTGCAGCGCGTGACACTTTTTTGCAAGCAGGACATGAAGTTCGCACGTCCGACCTTCATGCGATGGCGTTCGACCCTGTATCGAGCCGCAAGAACTTTAGCACCATCAAGGATCCATCTTTCCTCAAGCAGCAGGCCGAGGAAGCGTATGCCACTGAAATGCATGGCTTCTCAGAGGAGATTGAAGCGGAGATCCAGAAGCTTGAGTGGTGTGACCTCATGGTGTGGCAATTTCCTCTGTGGTGGTTTGGCCTTCCTGGCGCGCTCAAAGGCTGGGTGGACCGTGTCTTCGCCATGCAGCGCACCTACGGCGGCGGCCACATCTACAATACGGGAGTCTTCACTGGCAGACGAGCTTTTCTTTCCCTCACCACCGGAGGTCCCGAGGAGTCTTATCGCAAGGGCGGTTTCAACGGAGACATTCTTGGTGTTTTGCGTCCTATTCATCGAGGTATATTGCAGTTCGTTGGCTTCGACGTATTAGCGCCGCAAGTTGTCTACGGCCCCGCGCATCTAACACACGAACAGAGGCAAGGTGCCCTGGAACTCTACGCCACGCGCCTGTTATTGATACCCTCTGAAGTGCCTATCAATGTCGGGTTCTATTGAACGGCGTGTTAACTCCTCTTTGCAGCTGGAATATGCGCGACCAGATATCATTTGTAGGGATATGAGGATTGATTTTATCATACGTACGAACGCAGCGCTTATGCCTATACAAGATTTTAAGACGCCTTGCGGTTATGTAAATGTCTCGACCATGAAATTACAGCATTTGATCTAACGGGGTATCCGCATCATGCAGGGGGTCTGTAAAAAAACCACGTTGCGGGCTTTTTTTATTTCCCCTTCAAAGCTGCGTCTGTTCCCTGCGTCTCATTCCGTGGTTATTTCTTCATCATCCCGAAACGGAGGACTCCATGCCGGTACCATCGGAGTATCAACGTGCAACAGACGACTTCTACAAGTTTCTCATAAAAGTGCGTGACCTTGCTGGCTTTGGGAGCACGCATCAGGCATATACTATGGTGCAGGGTGTGCTGCTGACTTTTCGCCGCCGGCTTGAAATTAAGGATGCCATCAGTTTTGCTGCTGCTCTCAGGCAGTGCATCGACGAAAAAGCGTTCGATCAAGTCCTCTCAAAGCTTCCTGACGGCGCAATAGAATTCTGGCAGCCATAACGTTTATGCCTTCTCGGCTATTATTGTCCATCCCCCAAAATTGTAAAATCCGCTCAATAGCGCTTCCTGCTTCTCCGGTGGCACCCTGTTCTCAGGGTCAATAAGTGGCAGGTAGCACACTCGGGGTGAAATGTCTTCAAGCAAAAGCCTCTCGCCAGTGAGCGCTGAAGTGCAGCATAACCAACCCATCTTCGGCTGGCATCAACGGTTATCTCGCTATCGGAAATGGTTGGGATCTGGCCTGGCATAATTGTCGAAAAATGGATGTTGAAGTCGAAATCTTATGCGTTATCATGTTTATTGTCGAAATTTATACCAATTTAAGCAATGATTCGTTCATAAATTTTGCTGGCAGCGGCAACAGTGAATAAAGCACTTGAGCATCTTGTCCGTCTGGGGATGGTGACGGAGCTGACTAAGCAGAAGCGAAACCGCTTGTTCAGTTACCGCGGATATTTTGATATAATGAATCGGGAAACAGAGTTGCCGGGCAGTTACTAATTCAGATTTTGAGTGTCAGTGTGTTTGAATAAGAGCCTATTCGTAAAAAAATTTGATGCTCGATTTCTTGGTATAGGCGTCTACCATGTCACGTTAACAATGCTCATAAATCATTTTACGGATTCAACACCTCATAAATTGTTGTTGCATCCTTGAAGTTGATACCCAGCGCCTTGAAATGGGCTTTTCCGCAATCGACTTTTTTGTTTTCGGTTGACCGGCGTTTATCGCGGTCGAGGGTGCTTTTGGTTTCGCGGACCAGATAGAGCTTCTGAGTATCATCGACAACGACTGCCCAGTCGGGGTTGTAGTCGCCGAGTGGTGTTGCTACTTTGAACCAGCGTGGGAGCTTGCAGAAGAATTTTACTCGCTCATCGGCATCGAGGAGTTTTGCGACCTCTTCTTCTGTTCCGGAATCGTAGGCTATGTAGTTGAAGGGGGTACGGTTGTCGGTGCTTTGTACGGTATAGAGGCGGCTGAGGTACTCTTCAATCTCCTCGGCTTCGAAGAGGCGCATTTCGTAGTATTGGCCGTTGATCGGTTCGTATTTGATGCCGTCGATAATCAGTTCGTGCAGTGCGCGGTTGATCATTCTGGCGGTTTCTGTCATGAAGGATTGGGGGTTGAGGGTGAAATCTTTCAGCCGGCCTGATTGCTTGAGGATTTCAACCAATGTTCCTCGGGTAAGTTCGGTTTCGCGCTGCAAAAAGGCGAGAATATCTGGCAGTGGTTGCTCGTTTTGGACAAGGTGTGTTCTGCTGCTGGTTATTTTTCCTCCCTCAAGCCCGGACTCTTTTATTTCAAGATCTCTTTTGGTGATCTCAATCAACACCCTCTTGATCTCTCCCATTGTATTGATCTTCCCCGCTGCAAGAGTGACAAGTTCCGACGTTGTAAACTCAACGGAGTATCTGGTTTTCTGACTGATTTTATTCCAGAGTGCCTGAAAATCATCGTTCAGTTCGACCCGTTTGTTGTAGGTCACTTTCTGGCGATCACGCCCATCCTTCACAAAATCACGCGGAAGAAACTTCTGAATGCGCCCAATGACCGCATCTTCAAGCCCTGTATATTTTTCCGGCAGGTTGAAGGTGAAATCAGCCTTTTCAGGCATGAATGCCGTCGTGATGTCGCCATAGCTGTCAATCAAGCCGTGTTCGGCAACACATTGCCAGATTTCTGATGACTCTTCTTGTGTCAGGTAGCCGGTTCCTGCTGTGTTGAGCACTGGAGTGAAAGCGATCTGGGGAACACGACCGAATTTGAAGTTACCGCTCGGATCGATGGCTGTTTCAATTTCGGACTGCAACCCTTTGGCGAAGTTTTCAAAAGTTTCGTTTGCAATAACGGTGAGGCGGTTGATCTGGTCGTCATAGACACGGTCACCATCAAGATTTACCGGCAGACGAAGGCCGCGCCCAATGGTCTGGCGGCGTTCACGGTCGGTGCCCATTTCACGCAGGGTGCAGATCTGGAAGACGTTGGGGTTATCCCATCCTTCCTTCAAGGCTGAGTGGCTGAAGATAAAGCGGAGAGGCACCTCCGGTGAGAGCAGGCGCTCTTTGTCTTTCATGATGAGCTCGTAGGTCTCGTCATCTTTGGCGGTAGTGCCGCTGGTATCGAGCAGGTCTACGATCTTGCCCTTCTTTCTGTCTGCTGAAAAGTAACCGTCATGAACCTCTTCTGCCTGGTATGGAATTAGCCCGGCGTAGATTGATTTGCTGCTATTTGCCGTGAAGGCCTCTTCAAACCAGTGAGCAATTTTTCCTTTGGCAGGGTTGCCCTCGTCATCGTAGGAGCGGTAGCTTTTGACATGGTCGATAAAGAAGAGGGAGAGCACTTTTATCCCCTTGCCTTTGAGTTTTTTCTCTTTGGCAAAGTGCGCTTCAACAGTCTGCTCAATCTGGCTTTTGATGCGTTCCTCAGCCATGCCGCCGGACTCCTGGAATCGCTCAATGATGATGCCGTTCTGAAACTCGACATATTCATTGTCTGGTTCGGCATTGATGTTGGTGACGAGATAGCCATCATAGTCAGTGCGGTTGGTCTGGCTGGCAAGGTTGGTGCCATGCTTTATTTTCAACTGCTTTTCGCGGGTGCCGTTGGGCGTGTCTTCAAAAATGGTCACTTTCGCCTGCGGCGTTTTGGCTGTTTTGGGCCAGTAACCGACGGCATCAAGGCGAACAAAGGTCTGGTTGTAGTCCTGAGCGCCTGAGGCATCAATAACCTCAATCTGTTTGACAAGGCGCAGGTCGTACGCCCGAACGGGATCAAGCTGGTAAAGGAGATTGTAAGGGTTGCTGTGGGTTGCCGAATAGCGCAGGCAGAAGAGCGGCTGGAGATTGCGAATCGCCTTCTGTGACTTTTCGGTATTGTCCACGCTTTGGGGCTCGTCGATAATCAGAATCGGCCGGGTGGCCTGAACATACTCAATCGGCCGGCGGCCCGACATTCTGTCCTGCTCCTGATGGATGACATTGAGCCGTTTTTTCTGTTCGTCGGTGAGGGAAGCATAATCAACATTCTCCCCTGCATCCTTCTGGAATGCCTGGATGTTGATGACCATGATCTGGATTTCATTATTCACAGCAAACTGGCGAACCCGGCTCAGATCTTTTGACTGGTAGACGAAGTGATCAAAGGCGACGTTGTTGTAGAGTCCCCGGAAGTGGTCGCGCATCAGCTTGATGGAGCTGGTTACTCCTTCGCGGATGGCTACTGAAGGCACCACGATGATGAACTTTTTGAATCCGTAGAGCTTGTTCAGTTCAAAGATGGAGCGCAAATAGACGTATGTTTTGCCTGTTCCGGTCTCCATTTCAACGGAGAAGTTGGGGAAGTCGTAAGCGGCGGCTTCTTCCTGAAGCAGCCGCGATTTTGGCACAGTGTTGCGGGATTGAACAACGTGCAGATTTTGCAACATCAGCTCACCTGAAAGTGCCAGGTCGTTGCCGATGCCGAGGTCGTTGTACATGCTGCCCCCTTTGCCGAAATCGATCTGAAAACCGGAGCTGCGGGCTGGCTGGCCTTCGAACAGGTCGGTGACGCTTTTTATGGCTTCGAGCTGGTAGCTGAGGGTTGAATCGAATTTCAGTTTCATAATTCTTCCTGTATGGCATTCAAGAGCCTTAGTTTCAGCTCTTCGTTTTCATCATAGCTCTCATTGATAACAGCCTCAATAAGGTCGCGGAGAAACTCTTTATCTATTTTGCCTGCGGCCAAATGATAACTGATGTTTTCCATCTCCCGCATGAAATCTGTTTCGCTATCACCCTGCTCCTCAAAAGTTAACTTAAATTCTTTCAAAGAGTTACCACGCAAAACCTCGTAACCGTTTTCCTTGAGTTCTGGCTCGTATTTCGACAGATAATTGTCAATTGTCCTTGGGGTAACTTCAAAAAAGGCAGCAACTTGCTCTTTGAGCAGTACAACCTTGCCATTGAACTCGATTCCCTTCAATCCGATGCTTTTCTGGATTTCAGCAACAGCGTATGGGTTGTTGAGGATGTTCTGCCGGTCAATATTGGAAACTGTCAAATCTTTTGCCATGATAGTGCTCCCTTATAACGTTTTAAAGAGAATCTGGTTGTGCTTTTCCTTCTGCATGTTGTGGGCATTGAAGGTTTGCACGGCGTTGGCTTTGAGCTGGTCGTTGCCGTGGAAGGCGGAGTCGAGGCAAAGGAACTGCTGGGGGTTGAGCTCAATGACCGCGTCAATCAGTTCCTTGGTAACGCTCTCTTCGAGGCAGAGCAGAAGAGCGCCATCGGAGACAGAGAAGAGCTCTTTTCCGGTGATGGTTTTGGTTTCGATGCTGCCGGTCAGGGTAAATCCGGCTTTGAGGAGGATTTCATAGAGCAGCTCTTCTGGTGTTGCCTTGGCATCAATATGGTCGATGTGCAGGGTAAGCTGTTCAAGAATTCGCTTAGGTGAAGCTGACGGCTCAAGATTCTGCCACTGGCGGAAGTTGGACTTGTCGAGCTTGAGCACCTTGAAGCCTCGATCCTGCTTGCCTGCATTGTCGAGATCAAGCTTGCCTTCCTCTTCGGTGTTGAGCTTGTTGATGACCCGGCGGATGCGCTCTTTGCTGATATCGGCTATGGTTTTATAGCCAGCTTTGAAGGCTTCGCTCTCGGGTGCGCAGGGTTCAGGGAGCTGGACAAGGATGAATTTGCGGTTGCCCTTGTCCTGCTTGTTCAGGTCGAGAACGGCATGGGCGGTGGTGGCTGAGCCGGCAAAGAAGTCGAGGATGATATCATCAGTCTCCGTAGTTTGTTTTACCAGTAGCTTGATTAAGCTGGAAGGTTTAGGGAAATCGAAAATTTTGTTATCGAATAATTTTGTCAACTCCCGCGTTCCATGTGTAGTAAAACCAACTTCTTTTGAATCAAGCCAAGTTGAAAATCCTGTAATATCGGATTTTAGATCGTTTAAAAATTTTTTCTCACGCGGTCTGCCTTCAGGGGATTTTGGGAAAAGAACTCGCTCTTCCGTAATCATTTGCGTTACAACAGCTTTACTTTTTGACCAACCCCTGTTAGGGTTTGGAGGATAAGCAATAGCTGTGTTAGGGTCAATAATATCATAATGTAAATTTGGTCGCTGTTCTTTGGTGGCCAACCCGGATAAATCAATACTTGCCCATGCTCCTCTTGGATCATTATCAGGGTTTTGATACTTGGCCGTATCAATATCAACCCCTAAAAGCTCAACTGACGAATTTTTAGCATACGCTATTACATATTCATGGTCAGGAGATATATTTGACTGATTGCGGCTATCAGGGTTTTGTCTTCGTTTCCAGAGAAAAACACCAAACTGGTTCTCCTCCCCAAAAATCTCATCGCACAGCTTCCGCAAATTGCTCACCTCGTTATCGTCAATGCTGATAAAGATCACGCCGTCATCGCGCAGCAGATTCCTTGCCAGATAGAGCCTTGGATACATCATATTAAGCCAATTGGTGTGGAATCTCCCCGCATTGGCGGTGTTGGTACTGAACTTCTTGCCATCACCGTCAATCAGCCCGGCATATTCCAGATAGGTCTCAAGGCTTTCGCTGAAGTTATCGGGGTAGATGAACTCCTTGCCGGTGTTGTAGGGCGGGTCGATGTAGATCATCTTTACCTTGCCGTAGTAGCTGGTTTGGAGCAGCTTGAGTACTTCAAGGTTGTCGCCTTCGATAAAGAGATTTTCGGTGGTGTCGAAATTCACTGACTCCTGACGGCATGGTTTGAGCGTGGCGGAGCTGAGGGTCTGGATCAGGTGCAGTGCCTCTTTTTTACCGGGCCACTCCATACCGTAACGTTCACGACGGGATTCAAAGAGGTCACTGAAAGTGCCGATCTCGGCCTTGAGCTTTTCAAAGTCGATGGACTCTGTCAGTTCGCCCTGGTCGTTGCGGGTTTCGGTAAATACGGAAGGAAAAAGCTGTTTCAACCCGGCACGGTTTTCTGCAGCTATATCAAGCGAGGTTCCTGTCAATTTTTCATGTTGCATGTCTGCCAAGAGTATGTTCATAAAGCCGTTTACCTAATGGACGGTCAATGGATCGGCCAACATAAACTACTATTTAGTAATTATTTACAGCATATAAAAGAAGTAACGTAGTTTGCGGATAAATTAATTATATCCATCTCAATCCATTGAGAGCCAGACTTATTGGATCATTAGAGGAGCTAAGCCGCTATCCCTGGAGCGGTAATGCTATCGCTACCCTCTGAAGAGTCTATCAATGTCGGGCTCTATTGAAATACTGCAATTGGTGTCATTGGTCGATTCAATTGGTTCTGAGGCGAGATTTGGATATTTTTAAATCAAATGATTGTTCGGGAAGCCCTAATAAGGAGAAATCACAATGAAAATCACCGTTCTCAATGGTAGTCCAAAGGGAGAATTGAGCGTCACCATGCAGTCGGTGGCCTATCTGGCCAAGATCTATCCGCAGCATGAGTTTAACATCATCCATATCGCTCAAAGAATCAAGCGGCTTGAAACCGACCAGGCCGTTTTCAATCAGGTCATTGACCAGGTGCGCGCCTCAGACGCAGTCCTGTGGGGCTTTCCCCTGTATATCCTCATCGTTCACGCAAACTACAAACGCTTCATCGAACTGATCTTCGAACGCTGCGCGCAGGACGCCTTCGCTGGCAAATACGCCGCATCGCTCTCTACCTCCATCCACTTCTTTGACCACACGGCTCACCATTACATTCATGCCATCTGCGACGACCTGGGAATGCGTTTTGTCGACTCATTCTCGCCCGATATGCATGACCTGCTCAAGGAAGAAGGTCGCCAGCAGCTCGCCCGGTTCGGCCAGCAGTTCCTGGAGGCCATCCAGAACCAGGTGCCCACTCAGCGCCAATATCCGCCCTTGACCTATCGAGAGTTTTCTTACCAGTCTGAGCTTCCGCCTAACCCAGTCGCTACCGCCGGGAAGAAGGTGGTCATCCTGCATGATGAGCAGCAGCCCGACAGCAATTTGGCGAAAATGGTGGCGCGCTGCCGCAGCGCTTTAGCAGGCGAAGTGACCGTGGTCAATATTCATGACATTGATATCAAAGCCAGTTGCCTGGGTTGCCTGGAATGTGCCGGAAACTACCGCTGCGCCTACATGGGTAAAGATGGATATATCGAATTTTACAAAGCGACCGTTATGACAGCGGACGTTCTTATCTATGCCGGGCGAATGGTGGACCGCTACCTCTCCTCACGCTGGAAGATGTTTTTTGACCGCATCTTTTTCAATACCCACACACCGGTACTGGTCGGCAAGCAGGTGGCCTTTGTCATCTCTGGCCCATTCAGTCAAGTTCCTAACCTGATGGAGATATTCAGCGGTTTCTTTGGGTTTCAAGGGGCCAATATTGTTGGCGTTGTCAGCGATGAGAGCGGCAATTCCGCCGACCTCGACCGCCTGCTCGACCAGTTAATGGCCCGCGCGCTGTCCTACCTCCGGGCTGGCTACCTCCGCCCGCAGACCTTCCTCGGAGTGGGAGGCCTGAACCTCTTCCGTGATGATATTTACGGTCGCCTGCGTATCATCTTCGCCGCCGATCACCGCGCTTTCCGCAGCATGGGCGTTTACAAGACTTTTCCCCCGGCAGAACTCAACACAGCATTGTTGAATACTTTCGTCGCTCCGTTTGTTAACCTGCCCCCCATTCGGAAAAAGTTCGACAAGATGATAAAAGAACAAATGGTCGCACCGCATCAAAAGGTGGTCGCCAAGGCCCATGAAAAGTTAGGATAATAAAAACACAAAGTGATGGTCATCGGAGAAGTGATGAAACTGTACCCAAGTCAGAGAGGTTGAGCAGTTGGTACTGTTTGAGGGATTTTTCGAATGCGTTGCAGGCCTTCATCTGGTCAATCACCCGATCCAGGTCGGTGTAGTCGAACGCGGCGCTCCATTGCTGGATTTTCTGCATGGCATCATGCCACTGAATGCACTTCGATAGTCGATGACCGCACCAGGTAAAATCGGCACCACTCCCAAGAGCCTGGAGAATTTGCCGATCTCTACCAGGCAAGTTTTGATGCACTCATCGAAGAGTTAGGTCGCAGAAAAAATCTATGAATGCCTCTGGTGGATGCGTTGCTATGAGGAGTAAAAGGGGCTCCATCGCTAAGCCCTCAGCACACAAACAACTCATTTTGGAGAGATTTCGTCAAATCAATCTTTTTGACTGAGAGTTGTTTTACTTGTACTGCTTTTTCTTCTCATTCATAAATTGGTTTGGAACCTGTGACTCTTTCAGGTGTTGATCCATGCTTTTTATTTTAGAATTAGCGGTTATTGTAAAATAATGTAAAGTCTTATTTTAGTATATATGGGTGAGTCGGTTAGCGCAGAAACTAATTTTTTATGAGAAATACTGATGGATAAAGTGATGTTAAAAAATGTGAAAAACGACAAGTTCGCACAGTTGCTTGGTATTGAGATAGTTGAAGCATCTCCGGGATATGCGCTGGTTGAAATGAAAATAGAAGAAAAGCATAAGAACGGAATCAATATTGTCCAGGGTGGCGCAATATTTACGCTCGCTGATTATGCGTTTGCTGTAGCAAGTAATGCTGATGGAAGTACCACTGTAGGCATAAATGCGTCGATCTCTTACTTTAAAGCACCCACAGGAACATCTATAAGGGCAGAAGCAAGAGAAGAGAGTAAAAATAAAAAGATATGCGGCTATAAAGTGGAAATAAAAGATGAAGATGGAACGCTGATAGCATCGTTCTCAGGTTTGGGATACAGGAAGAAGAGTGAATAAGAGGATAAATGACCACTCAGGTTCCTCATGCCGTTTCCATTGTGTTCGAGAAAGGTGCTGAACAACCCGGAATCGATTATCCTCCGATAACGGTTTTCCGTTTTTCACCATCATGTTACCATGCCGGCATTGATACCCACATACTCGATGGTATGCCGGTGAAAATATACAGTCACGAAAAGACGCTTACCGACTGTTTCAAATTCCGTAACCGGATGGGGATGGATGTTGTTATATCGGAGCATCAGGCAGACGTCGGCTATGCAGGGCTGGGAATACGGTTTCGAGGTTTTCTTGATTCTGCCCGCATTGAATTATTTTTTGAACTTCCGCTATATTTCAACAAGTAACGGCAATAAGTGAATATTCTAAGATATTAATGGCACTTGCAGTTAACATCGATGAATTAGTCAATGGACAGGTCATTGAGTGGGAACGTCTCGAATTCAAGCAGGGATGGAACCCTGAAGATGTCCTGCACACAATGTGTGCTTTTGCCAATGATATCAATAATTGGGGTGGTGGTTATATCATTGTCGGAATTGCCGAAAAGAATGGACGTCCGGTATTGCCCCCTGTCGGGTTAAATCCCAACCAGCTCGACCGCATTCAAGGAGAGCTAACCGAGCTCAGCCATCGGATAGAGCTACCTTATATGCCTGTTATCCACCCTTATGTTTTTCAAGGGAAGCATATTCTCGTTCTCTATTGCCCGGCTGGCGATGTACGTCCGTATTCCGCACCGGAAAGTTTGAGTGCCGGGAAGAACTCCCGCGTTCACTATATCCGCAGTGGTTCCCGATCCATACGTGCCCAGGGTGAAAATCTCAGAAGGCTGCAGGAACTCACTGCAAGAATTCCTTTTGATGACCGCCTTTATCCCAATGCTGAGCTGCATGATCTGGACCTTGGTTTGATCAGAAGTTTTCTGGGTGAAATAAAAAGCGAACTTTTTGATGAAAGTGTTTCGATGCCGTTTTCGGAACTTTGTCGGCTGATGAATATTGCCAGAGGCCCTGATGAGCACTTACGTCCGGTTAATGCAGGTCTGCTGTTTTTTTCGAGGGAACCGGAACGGTTCTTTTCAAGGGCATGGATTGAAGTGGTACTTCGAAAAGATGAGGCCGGAAAGGATTTCAGCGAGAGATATTTTAAAGGTCCTTACACGTGCAGCTTCGGGAGGCCTTATCGTTCATCAGGGCATCAATTATTGAGGAACAAGTCAGGAAGTTTCCTGGGAAGGCGGAGGCCGAACGGTTTTTCAACTTTCCGTATGCCGCAGTAGAAGAAGCTCTGGCCAACGCAGTGTACCATAAGAGCTATGAATTGGGTAAACCTATTGAAGTACAAATCTGGCCTGGGCAGATCGAAGTTTTAAGTTTTCCGGGACCGGTGCCCCCGGTTACGGCTATCGTGCTTGCTCAAAATCGAAGAATTGTCGCTCGGGATTATCGGAACAGACGGGTGGGGGATTTTCTCAAAGAACTGCACTTAACAGAAGGAAGGGGTACCGGTATACCAACCATCAAAAGAGCCATGAAAAACAATGTTTCTCCGGAACCTGTTCTGGAGACCGACGAGCAGTGTAGCTACTTTCTGACGGTTCTTCCAGTTCATTCTGAGGTTGACGACCAAGTTAACGATCAAGTTCGCGACCAAGCTGACGACCAAGTTGTTTCTGTTCCAATCAGAGTAATAACCTATTGTCAAATTCCACATTCCAGGAAAGAAATTCTTTCTTTTCTTGGCTTTGCCAATCATATGGATGCATTCAGAAAACATCTGCTGCCTATTATTGAAAATGGACTGATTACTAAAACTTTGCCCAATAAACCAACTAGCAGTAAACAGCGGTATCTGATTACAGAAAAAGGGAAGTCGTTGCTAACAGGTAACGGAGTTTGATGATCAGAGAAGTAATTGCTGCTACTATTTGTGGTCGCTGAACGGTTGAGTATGTCTGATGTTCATTTGAAATAAAGACACCGAGCGCTTCAGGCAGAAAATGCACTGGTTTGCTTAGAGGTTCGACCGCTCAATCTCTTCTCGCCGGTAATTCCCCAGGGATCTGGTATACAGGAGGTGTTTCGTATCCTCGCCCATGACGCATTTCGAAACAACTGTATTGCAAAGGATATTCTGGCTGCATATCATGAAGGTCGAAAAATTCTTGTGTTGACTGAGCGCACTGAACAACTGGAACTGATACGCGAAGCACTCGCTGATCAAATTCCGCACAGTTTTTTGCTGCATGGTCGGTTGACAAAAAAGCAACGCGCAGTCACGCTTGCAAGTCTCGCAGCACTTGATGATTCGGTTCCACGGGTCATTCTTGCTACCGGACGCCTGATTGGCGAAGGTTTTGATCATCCACCTCTTGATACCATGGTGCTGGCCATGCCTATTTCCTGGCATGGAACATTACAGCAGTATGCCGGGCGTCTGCACCGTGACCATGCCAACAAGGGTGATGTGCGTATCTACGATTATGTCGAACATGACAATCCGCAGCTTGCACGAATGTGGGAAAAGTGCCAGCGTGGTTATAGAGCAATGGGGTATCGTATCAAGATAAGGGAATGATTTTTATTGCATGATCAGGCAAACAATTTCGTCGATGTCAGTCACGATGTGCTCGACAACTATGGGTGTTTTGACATTTTTCACATCAGACAACAGCTCAGTCAACGCAGCTTTGGCCTTGTTCTGCTCATCAACAGGAAATACCTGTATCTCTGCCTGTACCTGCTTTCAGAACTAATATATTTAAAGTGGCTTGTTTTTTATTGTACCCGAAAATCCATATTTTGCATAGATAATCGATTAATATTCGGTTATCTATGCAAAATAATGGCCTCATGCAACTCGAAAAGAAGCTCAGCTCATTCGGCGGTGTGCCTCTGACGCACGGAGCACTCGTCTCCATGCTCAAAGAGTACAGGTCACCGAACGATAAAATTGTCCGCTTGATAGATGAAGGGTGGCTAATACCAATCAAGAAGGGGCTTTATGCCGTTTCACCTGAACGGACAATGATTCCCATTTCTATACCGCTTGTGGCAAACCTCCTCTATGGGCCATCCTATGTTTCGATGGATTGTGCGCTTTCTCATTATGGGATTATTCCCGAGCGAGTGGTGGAGGTGACCTCAATGACTACCAGACGGGGGAAGGTGTATGATCTTAGGATAGGCCAATTTTCCTATACGCATTCTCCTTTGGATTTTTATACAGTCGGAATTGATCGTGTCGAAAATACCGATAAAACAGGTTTTTTAATGGCCTCTCCAGAGAAGGCGTTGTGTGACAGGCTTGTGTTTACCCGGAATCTGAATATCGTGTCGAAGAGGGAATTGCAGGAATTGTTGTTCGATGACCTGCGCCTTGATGAAGAAAGTATCACCCGCTTTGACCCGAAGGTGATAGAGGTATGTATCATGCGGGGAATGAAAGAAAGAATGTTGATGTCATTGCTGAAACTTGTCAACTCTATGAAAGGGGAACAGAAATGAGTGTACTTGGTCAGATGCTCGAGAAATATGATACGACCACTACCGAAGGGAGAGTTAACGGCCTGAGGGAGGTAATGCAGGAAGTTGCACTTGCCGGTTTGTATCGTGGCGGATTTTTTGACCGGGCCGCTTTTTACGGGGGCACCTGCCTTAGGATATTTTACGGATTGCCAAGGTTTTCAGAGGATCTTGATTTTTCATTGCTGACCTCTGACGCCGATTTTTCACTGGAGCCGTATTTCAGGGCAGTAATGGCTGAATTTCTCTCACTGGGTCTTGATGTTGAGATTTCGTCGAAAAAGAAAACAGTAAAAACTGGGATTGAGTCGGTATTTTTGAAGAGTGATACGCGCCTGTTCACTCTTGCCGTGCACGGAGAAAAAACGGTTAAAATCAAGTTTGAAGTTGATACGCTCCCGCCATTGGGATTTTCAACAGAAGAAAAACTTCTGCTTGAACCATTCTCTTTTTATGTCAAGTGTTTCTGTTTGCCTGATTTGTTTGCTGGAAAAATGCACGCATTGTTTTTCAGGAACTGGAAGAGCCGTGTAAAAGTGCGGGACTGGTACGATTTCGAATGGTATGTCAGGAAAGGGGTTCAGCTTAATTTATCCCATTTTGTCAGTCGAGCTCAACAGAGCAGTCATTTTATGGAGTTTCAACTCTCTGAACAGGATTTTCGCCTGCAGTTGCAAGAGAGAATCGATTCCCTCGATGTGACACTGGCCATAAGAGATGTATCGCGGTTTGTTGGTGCTGCTGATGCCTTGAAAATCTGGTCACGGGAATATTTTCATCAGTTGGCGCAGCGGATGACCATTAGCAAGGGTTGATGGCAGAATACGTTTGTAAATAATTGTGGTATGCACCCGCTCAGGTATCTCAGTAGCTATGAATGATCTCTCTGCATTTGTCCGCGAAAGACGAAAGTCATTGGGCATGACGTTGCAGGTAAAGCATATACCAGCAATAACAATGACCCCTTTTTCAAAGCACCCGAAGGTACATAATAAGGGCAGTTCCCATTTTCCAACGATTTTCCTGAACCACCCGCTACAAGGTTCAGTTTTTCCACCTCATTCGTTACCTCTCTTTTATTTTCATTGTTCCGGCAAACATTTTAAAAATAAATTGCATAAAAGAACGATCGCTTTTAAATTGGTGCCAACAAATTCAAGGGGAAAGTATCATGGCCAGAACCAAGAAAGTCAACACTCACGAAATTCTGGATGCAATTGAGCGCGTTGTCGTCAAGCTCGGGGTATCACGCTTATCTATCGACGCAGTGGCCCGGGAGGCAGGAATCAGCAAATCCCGAGTCGTGTATGACTACAAATCCAAGACAGCTCTCCTTGAGGCACTTATCGATCGCCAGTTTCAACGGGATAAAGAGCGTATCGACATACTTGTCCGGGAATGTGCAGAAACTCCCCATCCTGAGCTTTTTGCACGTATCAAGCGGGCGGAGCAAGCTCCGGATGATATTGAACGAGCTGTTGCATTGGCAGTATCCTCCTCAATGTCAAGTGAACTCTCACTCCAGCGGAAGATGCGGGAATGGACAGTTCATGACCTGAAAGCCATGGAAGCTGGAGAGAAGCCTGAAGCCGCCCGCATAGTCTATTTTGCCCTTATCGGATTCAATTGCCATGAATGGTTCGGCTTGGTCAACTGGAGCAGGCAGGAGCGGTTTTCGTTCCTGGAGGGTATCCGGGCGATGTATGCAAGTCATCTCGAGAGTCAAGCACCAACTATACACACCACATAAAGGATAAGCTCCATCATGAAAAGGTCTTATATCATTGCAGGATTACTTGTTGCCGCGATTGCTGCCTCCTGGTACCTTTGGCATAAAGGTTCGCCAGCTGAGCGCATGGGTTCAGATTTTAAACCGGAGGTCAGTGTTGTAACCATGAAGGCCGAGCCTGTGGTATTGACCAAAGACCTTCCGGGTCGAACCTCGGCCATACGGGTCGCGGAGATACGCCCTCAAGTCAGCGGCATTGTCACAAAGCAATTTTTCGTGGAAGGCAGTCTGGTCAAGCAAGGTCAGCAACTCTATCAGATTGACCCCGCACCGTATCAGGCAGCTTATAACAGCACCCGCGCCAACCTCGGCAAAGCCGAGGCAAACTTCAAGTCCGTCCAGGCTAAGGCAGCTCGTTATACCGAGCTGGTGACCATCGGCGGGGTCAGCAAACAGGAATATGATGACGCAAAGGCAAGCCTTGCCCAGGCCCAAGCCGATGTCGCCATCGCCAGGTCTGATGTTTCGACTGCCAGAATCAATCTTGACTATACCAAAGTGATGTCTCCGATTTCCGGACGCATCGGGCAATCGAAGGTTACAGAAGGAGCGCTGGTTAATGCCAATCAGTCTGTGGCTTTGGCTCTTGTACAGCAGCTTGACCAGATCTATGTGGACGTTTCCCAGTCGAGTGAAGAACTGATGCTCTTGCGAAAGCATCATCCTGATCTGAAAAGCGGGGCTCCCGTCCGTCTTCTGGTAGACGGCAAAACAGTTGCCCTGCCAGGTAAGCTGAAATTTTCGGATGTGACGATCAACCAGGGCACCGGAACGGTTCTGCTTCGGGTGCTGTTTCCCAATCCCAACTACGAGCTTCTTCCCGGCATGTTTGTCCATGCACGTCTGGAGCAATGGAAAGACGAACAGGTCATTCTCGTTCCACAGAAATCGGTGAGCCGAAATGTTGACGGCACGGTTTCGGTATGGGTCGTCGGGAAAGATGGCAAGGCAAATCAACGTCCGATCGGAGTTTCGGAAATCATCGGTGACAAATGGATGGTCACGAGTGGGCTCAAGGCTGGCGAGAAGGTCGTTTATGAAGGTATCATGAAAATCCAGCCAGGCATGAAGGTGAAAACAGTAGAGGCTGCACAATCTGCCGTTCCTGCCAGATAATTTCATTCATTCAAGTAATCTCTCGCTCATGTCCAGATTTTTCATTGACCGACCCGTCTTTGCGTGGGTGATCTCCATCTGTATTATGCTGGGTGGGTTCATTGCCATACAGACCCTTCCTGTTGAACAGTATCCACGCATTGCGGCGCCAACCATCAATATTAACGCTTCCTACCCGGGAGCTTCTGCCGAGGCGGTCGAAAACAGTGTGACGCAGGTTATTGAACAGGCGCTAACCGGTCTTGACCACCTCCGTTATTTTGGTGCAGGAAGCGATTCCAACGGTAATGTCACCATTACATTGACATTCGAGCCGGAAGTCAACCCTGATATAGCCCAGGTTCAGGTACAGAACAAGTTGCAATCCATCATGTCAAACCTGCCGCAGCAAGTCCAGCAACAGGGAATAAAAGTCACCAAAGGGGATACCGGGTTTCTGATGGTTGTCGGTGTCTATTCGGACGATGGTCGCGTCGATGAATTCACCATGAACGATTTCCTGAACTCCAAAATACTCGATCCGCTGAGCCGCGTCCCCGGTGTAGGAAACATTCAGGTGTTCGGTCAACCTTATTCCATGCGTATCTGGCTTGATCCCTACAAGCTTGCCAGTTTCAACCTCACGACCACCGAGGTACAGACGGCGATAAGTGCCCAGAACGCTGACGTTTCTGCCGGTCAGTTGGGTGGAACACCATCGGTACCAGGACAACAGCTGAATGCCACGATTACAGCCCAATCCCGTCTGAAAAGCGTTGAAGATTTTGAAAAAATCATGCTGAAGGTCAATACCGACGGTTCCCAGGTTCGCCTCAAGGATGTCGCTCGCATCGAACTTGGAGTGCAAAACTATGATATGACAACACGCTTCAATGGCAAATCCGCAGCCGGCATGGCAATAACTCTCGCGACCGGGGCCAATGCCCTGAATACCGCAAACCTGGTGAAAGCCAGGATGGAAGAACTGAAGCCGTTGTTGCCGCCCGGAGTTCAAGTCGTTTTCCCGTTTGATACTGCGCCCTTTGTCAAGACCTCCATCGAAGGTGTCGTTCATACCTTGTTCGAGGCAATTATACTTGTGTTCTTCGTGATGTTTCTGTTTCTACAGAATTTCCGTGCGACTCTGGTTCCCACAATCGCGGTGCCTGTTGTGCTGTTGGGCACCTTTGGTGTCATGGCGGCTTTCGGGTTCTCAATAAACACCCTCAGCATGTTTGCCATGGTGCTTGCTATCGGATTGTTGGTGGATGACGCCATTGTTGTGGTCGAAAACGTTGAGCGCATTATGGAGGAGGAACAACTCTCTCCTCTGGAGGCCACCAGAAAATCCATGCAGCAGATTTCAAGTGCTCTGATCGGAATAGCCCTTGTGCTTTCGGCAGTATTTGTGCCAATGGCCTTCTTTAAAGGCTCCATCGGTACGATTTTCCGTCAGTTCTCGATTACCATCGTCTCGGCCATGCTCCTCTCTGTTCTGGTAGCACTGATCTTGACGCCTGCCCTTTGTGCCAGTCTCCTCAAGCCGAAGCCCAAGGGCGAGCATCTTTCCGGCAAAGGCATCGTCGGACGTTTCTTTGTCTGGTTCAATGAGTTGTTCAATGTCAACCGCGAACGATATGTCAACGGGTCGAGGGTTATGTCCGGCAATGTCAAACCCTCGCTTACGGCATTCATGTTGGGCGTGATAGTGCTGGGCATCGTCTTATCGCGGATTCCGACCTCGTTTCTGCCCGAAGAAGACCAGGGGTTCATGTTCGTTCAGCTTTCCACCCCATCAGGAGCAACAAAGGAACGGACACTCAAAAGTGTGAAAGTCATGGAAAACTACCTGCTCAACCAGGAAAAAGATGTCGTTCAAAGCGTTTTCAGTGTGACTGGCTTCAGTTTTGCAGGTCAGGGCCAAAACTCGGCCATGGGCTTTGTACAACTGAAAGACTGGAGTGAGCGCAAAAAAAAGGGACAAGATGTCGCCTCAATAGCCGGCCGTACCATGGCAACCCTTTCAAGCGTCAAGGATGCCATGATCTTTGCATTTTACCCGCCCGCCGTCATGGAGCTTGGCAATGCTTCCGGTTTTGATTTCCAGCTTGTTGATCGTAAGGGCAAAGGTCACGAGGCGCTGATGAATGCCCGAAATCAGTTACTGGGCCTGGCTGCAAAAAATCCCGCACTGATCGGAGTGCGGCCCAACGGTCTTGAAGATGTTCCGCAATACAAGATTGACATCGACCACGAAAAGGCCAGCGCCTTTGGCCTTTCCATTGCTGACATCAATACCACCCTGCAGACGGCCTGGGGATCCTCTTATGTCAATGATTTTATTCATGATGGTCGCATCAAAAAAGTATTTATGCAGGGTGATGCTCCATTTCGCATGAACCCTGCAGATTTCAATAGCTGGCACATCCGGAACACCAATGGAGACATGGTGCCCTTCTCTGCATTTTCCACTGGCCGATGGAGCTTCGGTTCGCCGAAGTTGGAGCGTTTCAATGGCATATCGTCGGTCAATATCCAGGGAGCTTCAGCTCCTGGTGTCAGTTCAGGTGATGCGATGACTGTATTGACGCAATTGGCATCAAAGCTTCCTGAAGGCTTTGGCATTGAATGGACTGGTCTTTCTTACGAAGAGCGGGCAGCAGGACAGCAAACACTGCTACTCTATGCGTTCTCATTGCTTTTTGTTTTTCTCTGCCTTGCCGCTCTTTATGAAAGCTGGACCGTGCCACTCGCCGTCATGCTGGTGGTGCCGCTTGGTGTTCTTGGAACGGTTCTCGCAACTTCCCTTGCAGCTCTCTCAAACGATGTCTACTTTAAGGTGGGCCTGCTGACCACCGTAGGCCTTACAGCAAAAAATGCCATCCTTATCGTGGAGTTCGCCAAATCCCTCAACGAACAAGGTGTTAACCTCAAGGAGGCAGCCCTGACTGCCGCCAGACAACGTTTACGCCCGATTGTTATGACTTCCATGGCCTTCATTCTCGGTGTAACGCCTCTGGCATTCTCTTCTGGAGCAGGTTCGGCAAGCCAGCACGCCATCGGTATCGGCGTCATCGGAGGGATGTTGTCGGGAACGGTGTTGGCACTCTTCTTCGTTCCGTTGTTTTACATTTTGGTACAATCCCTTTTTACAGGGAAGCCTGTAACCGAACTGACCGAAAACCAAAAAGATAAGGGATCGAGCCATGACCGTTAAACTACTGATTCCTGTTTGCCTGGCTGCCACCATGCTGATATCCTGTTCACTGGCTCCACGCTATGAACGCCCAATGGCGCCTGTTGCCACACAATGGTCGCCCTCTGCGGGGGTTGGGCCCGAGCTGGCTGTTGAAGTTGCAGGAGAAACGCATGTCGCTGACATCGGATGGCGGAGCATGTTCACATCGCCAAAGCTCCTGAGCCTCATTGAAGCTGCCCTTGCCAATAACCGCGACCTCCGGATAGCGACGCTCAACATCGAAGCTGCCCGCAACACCTATCGCATTCAGCGTGCAGATCTTATGCCTTCTGTTAACGCATCGGGTAGCGCCACTCGACAACGGTTATCGGAAAGCACCAGCCCTGCCGGAACAACGGAAACTATTTCGACATATACCTCCGGCATCGGTGTCACGGCATATGAATTAGATCTGTTCGGGCGCGTTCACACTCTCAGCAACCGCGCCTTGAACCAGTATCTTGCAACGGAAGAAGGAGGTAAGGCTGCCCAAACGAGCCTGATTGCTGAGGTAGCAAATGCCTATCTCACCTATCTTGCCGATAGCGAACTGCTGCAACTGACTGAAAACACACTCAAGACTCAGCATGAGACTTTCGATCTCATCAAGCGCAGTTTCGATGTGGGAGCGAAGTCTCAGCTGGACGTGTCACAAGCCAGCACTGTGGTTGAAACCGCGAGGGCAAACCGTGCCCAATATCAACGTCAGGCGGAAAAGGACAAAAACGCCCTTACCCTTTTGGTCGGAAAGGTAATTGATCCTGAACTCCTCAAGCCCGAAAGTCTCAGCTCTGTTCAGGTGATGGAAGTGCTTCCCGTGGGACTTCCATCACCGGTTTTATTGGACCGTCCAGATGTCCGCCAGGCTGAATATGCACTAAAAGCTGAAAACGCCAATATTGGGGCAGCACGGGGAGCCTTCTTCCCGAGCATAAGCCTTACCGGTTCCGCAGGGTTTGCCAGCAGCAGCCTTACCAATCTCTTTGTGACGGGCTCGAGCAGTGTCTGGAGCTTTTCCCCTCAGGTGAACTTGCCGATTTTTCAGGGAGAGCGACTGATCTCCAACCTCAAACTGGCAAAAACCAACCGCGATATTGCCATCGCACAATACGAAAAAACCATCCAGACTGCATTTAGGGAAGTTGCAGATGCTTTGGTGGCCAGTGCAACCTACACCGAGCAGTTGCACGCCCAGCAAGCACTTGTCAAATCCAGCGAACAGGCCTGTACGATCGTGAAGGCCCGTTACGCCCATGGCATCGACAGTTACTTTGTTCTGCTGGATGCACAACGATCTCTCTATGCTGCGCAGCAGAACGAGATTCTGGTACGTCAGCAGAATCTGACCAACCGGATTGACCTCTATAAAGCATTGGGGGGTGGATGGAAATAGGGTGGGAAAGGATTTACCCTTTGTCGTGTTAATTTGTTGGTTTGAATATTACAGCACTATTACTTAACGTCCAAATTCCCTCATAGGATAGCGCTGGAAAGTTGTGTAACGTATGCTTTTGTATAAAAAAGGTTTATTGGAATAACATTGAAAAAGATAGTTATATCATTCGTCTTCTCACTACTTCTCTGTGGGGCATTGAGAGCAGAGTCCCTTGAAGCGAGAAATAAGCTGCTCCTTACGGCAGGGCAGGGGCGAGTTGAGCCTCAGTACAATTTCGGAGTGATATATACCAGCTGTCAAAGAAGCGAGAGCAAAGATGTTGAAGCTTTGACCTGTTACCGGCTTATGGCGGATGACGGTCTTGCTGTGGGTCAGAATAACCTCGGGGTAGCATACGCCAAGGGACAAGGTGTTACACAAAACTATGCTGAATCAGCAAAATGGTATTATTTAGCTGCTATGCAGGGCTTGGTACAGGCTCAATTCAATCTTGGTACCTTATATGAAAACGGCCTTGGTGTTTCGCAAAGCTATGCAGAAGCGCAGCAATGGTATCGCAGGGCGGCTATGCAGAGGCTGGAGTATGTTCACAACCTTGTCAACTCTCCAAGGGTTATAATAAACTTCGATGAAGCTCTCCCGTATTATCAGCGTATGGCTGATCAGAAGCTTGTACTGGGTCAGAACAAGCTTGGGGAGCTTTCCCAGAGCGGTCAAGGAGTTATAAAAGACTATGTGGTAGCTGCGAAATGGTATGGACTTGCGGCTGCACAAGGGTTTGGAAAGGCTCAGTACAATCTTGGGTCTATGTACCAAAGCGGTCAGGGTGTTGCACAAAACTATTCAGAAGCGCTGAAATGGTATCGCAAAGCAGCTGAACAGGGATTTGCGCCCGCTCAGTACAATCTTGGGGAGATGTACTTTCAAGGTCAGGGTGTTCCGCAAAACTATGCTGAAGCTCTAAAATGGTACCACAAAGCAGCTGATCAGGGTCTATTTCAGGCACAGTATGCTCTCGGATCTATTTATTCTCAAGGTCAGGGTGTTCCGCAAAATGATGTTGAAGCCGTTAAATGGTATCGCAGGGCTGCTGCACAAGGAGTGGCAATAACTCCAAATACCGGTATGATATCTGATCTAGGCAATGCAGTTACCAAAAGGCATACTGATGCCGCATTGAGATGGTATCATACCGCGGCTGACCATGGAGAGTCAAGGGCTCAGTATGCTCTCGGATCCATCTATTCTCAAGGTCTTGGTGTTCCGCAAAATGATGTTGAAGCCGTTAAATGGTATCGTTTTGCTGCTGAACAGGGACTGGCTCAGGCCCAGTCCGATCTTGGAACGATGATCTATCAAGGCCGGGGTGTCACCAAAAATGATGCTGAAGTGGTGTATTGGTATCGCAAATCGGCTATGTTGGGGCTGTCAGAGGCTCAGTATAATCTCGCCTGGATGTACTATCAAGGTCAGGGTGTCAGAAAAAACTATGGAAAAGCCATGAAATATTATATCATGGCAGCGCGTCATGGAGTTGCACAGGCTCAGTTCAACCTTGCCAATGGATATTACAAGGGAGAGGGAGTCACTAAAAGTTATGATGAAGCAGCAAAACTCTACCAACTTGCCGCCGTGCAGGGCCTTGCACTGGCTCAATTTAACCTGGGAGCTATGTTTTATCAGGGACAAGGTGTTCCCAAAAATAATGTTGAAGCAGTGAAATGGTACAGGCTTGCTGCCAGCTCTGGGCTTGTGCAGGCTCAATACAATCTTGGGTTGATGTACTATCAGGGCCAAGGNGTTGCCAAAAACAATACTGAAGCGCTGAAATGGTATAGTTTGGCGGCTGATCAGGGATACGCTTATGGTCAGTGCAATCTTGGGGGGATGTACTATCAAGGAGAAGGTGTTGCACAAAACATGGCTAAAGCGCTTAAATGGTACCGGCTTGCGGCTGTACAGGGCAATGCTGACGCTCAATTCTACTTAGGGGAGATGTATTTCCATGGTCAAGGGGTCAAACAAAGCAATCCTGATGCATTGCAATGGTATCGGTTAGCAGCTCAGCAGGGGCATCCACAAGCAAAAAATGCACTTGCACAGAGTTTTCAATAAAAGGGAGCCACAAGGAAAGAGATTCGGAATAGTTGCTAAGCCGATGGAAATGTCAATGTAAAAGTGGTTCCAATCTTTTCCCTGCTTGTTACTGAGACCTTGATCTGTTGAAGGTCTGCAAGTTTTTTTACGATGGACAATCCAAGTCCGAATCCTCCTGTGCCGGAGTTTCTTGACTCATCCACACGGTAAAAACGTTCAAAAATGGCGTTGAGTTTTTCTTCAGGGATTCCGATACCTTGATCGGTAATACTGCATGCCAGACTACTCGATTTCCTCTCCATGGTAATTGTTATCATTGACCGGGGAGGAGAGTATTTGATTGCGTTTGAGAGAATATTTTCAAGAATTATTTCAAGCATTGAAGGGTCTGCAGCTACGAATGCATTTTCAGTGCCAAAAACCTTGAACAAGATCTCTTTTTCAAGTGCAACGGGTTGTAGGCGGCCCTTAACTCTTTCAAGAGCCAGGGAGAGTTTTACCTGCTCTATACGGGGGTCCATTCTGTTACTCTCATATCGGGCAAGCATAAGGAGCTGGTCGATCAGTTGTGCCATGCGGTTTAACTCTTTCAGGCAGAACTGAATTCTGGTTTCATAGTGTTCTTGCTCTCTTGGTTTGCGAACCAGCACTTCAAGGGTTCCTTTGATCACCGCAAGGGGAGTTTTCAGTTCGTGTGAAGCATCGGCTGTAAACTGCTTTTCACGCTGAAATGCTTCATGCATTCGGTCGAGCAGGGCGTTGATGGTCGCTGACAAGCGATATAATTCATCATGATGACGCGGCAGACCAATACGTTGATGGAGGTTTTCCTGTGTCATTTTTTCAGCAGTCGCAATAACCATTTCGATGGGGCGTATGCTTCTGCCAGCAATCAATCGGGTAAGAACAAAAAGTATTAGAATGATACCGGGAAATGAAAACAGAAAGACGTTCTGCAGGTCATGCAAGACAATAATCGCGTTTTTCAGTGGAACAGCAACAAGAAGATAGCCTTTGATTATGCCCTGGTTATTGAGCAGGGGAAGTTGTATCTGGCGAACCGTTGAACCGAGAACGCTACTACTGAAATACGCAGGGGTCGTAAGACCTGGATAAAACATTAAAACATTTCTGGAAAGGTTTACTGACTTATTCATGACCTGTCCACTATTGTTCATCAGTTGAATAAATTCAGTGTCAACTTTTGCTGTTTCCTTATCGTCGTGATCTTTGTTACCGTAATTGACTTCTTTATCATCAATAAAATTTTTAAAGCGCGCAAAACTTGTGAAATCATGAGTTGTTGCGTGTGCATCTGAAAGAATTTCTGAAACCTCTTTATTGATCTCTTCATCGAATTGCTTATAGACGGTACTTTCAACCATGAAGAAAAGTATTGTAAAAACAATGGCAATCAGCAATGCCGTCGTAATGGTATAGTAGAGGGCAATGCGGTGCCGTAAGCTCAGTGTCCTCAATGCTTTTGTGAATATGGAGGGAACCGGGATTGCTTGGGTTGTTGTTTGGTTCATACTTTTTTTTCAGGATTCACGAACGATATACCCTATGCCACGGATTGTTTGAATAATGTTTCCACATCCAGCGCTGTCGAGTTTTTTTCGCAGCAATGTGATATAGACATCAATTACGGATGTGTCGGTCTCAAAAGGGATATTCCAGATATCGTTCATGATGCGATTTCTAACGCATACCTTGTTTTTATTTCGCACAAGGTATTCAAGCAGGGAAAATTCCTTAGGTGTTAGGGTGATTTCATTATTACTACAGAATGCCTGATGAGTAACAGTGTTCATGTTCAGGGTTCCAGCACTTAATGAGTCATCATTCTGAGTGTTGTTTCTGAGCTGGACTTTGATACGGGCAAGCAGTTCCTCAAATGCAAAAGGTTTTTTAATGTAATCATTCGCCCCGGCATCAAGGCCGAATACCACGTCTTCGAGTGTGTCTTTAGCGGTCAGAAACATTATCGGGACTTCGTTGCCGGATTTGCGTATTTTTCGGCAGACCTCAACGCCGCTTATAAAGGGAATCATCCAGTCAATAATGATGAGGTCATAGTCGTTAGTCATGGCCAGATCAAGACCGATTTTGCCATTGTCAGCGATATCGACAGCAAAATGCTCTTCCTCAAGTCCTTCCTTCAGAAAACCTGCTATTCCTGGTTCATCTTCAATAATAAGAAGTTTCATATGCTGGGTTGTTGTTATAAGCTCTGTTTTCCCCTGTCGCTTGTGAGGATCTTCCGATTGATTATAGATTCATTCTAAAGAACGATACTGTTTTTTTGCAAACATCAAAAAAAAAGGCATGTCCACCCTCCATCCGGTTGACGAGTGATGGAGTAGTGAACCTGCCCTTTGAAACCTGAATACAATTAAGTCAACTCTTCATCAAAACACTAATCCAGCTGTCAGCTTGAAAGTGTTTGCATTGTTCCGTCCATCAGTGTTCAAGGTCGTTCCGTTTGCCGTGGTAATATACGGGGCAACATTATGTGTATTAGCCGTATAGGCAGCCGCCAGAGAGACATTAGCTCTCAGCCATGCTGTCAGTGAAAGCGCTATGGTAGGGTTGTTCAAAGCACCTGTTACGCCAAGATTCTTAAAGGTAACCCTTGGTAGCAGCCATGGATAAACATAGTACCCAGCATCAACAGCATAGTTATTAAGGCCTAAATCGCGATCTTTACTGTAAGCGACACCGCCGGTGAAATTGCCATAGTTACCTGCGATATCTACTCCATAGACCAGTGTTTCTGTAGTACTCGCAATAGCAGGAAGCGGGCCTGGAATAGGATCAAAATTACTACCCAAAATACCTTGCCGTGCACTGACAAGACCTGCACCAATAGCCAGGCTGTTGTCCAGACCGACAAATTCATTGCCGTAGGTACCGCCAGCGCCGCTCAACAGGCCCGCACCAAATAATTTGTATTTCAGTCTGATATACCGGGTGTCGTCAAACCTGTCGGATGTAACGTTAGGATTAGGAGATGTAGAGGTAGTTGCACTTGCAATACCAGCGATAAAATTGAGCCCACCCTCCTTACCGCCTGCTACATAGTTCAACTCAGTGCTTGTGCCTGAAGCAGGAAACACATTGGTATAAACGGAATTTGGAGTGAACAGGCCTGAGAAAGCACTGAATCCATTACCAAAACCAAGGTTTACACCGGGAGAAAAAGACCATGTTACGCGCAGGTTGGTGGTTGTCGATTTATTTGAAAAGCCTTCTATTGCACCTACAACACCGAGGTTTTCACCGACTGTTCCGCCAAACAAAATGCGGGCATCAATAGGGCCACCCTGGTAAAAAGTTTCTGGTGTTATTACTGTACCGGCTTGACTACTTTTTGTAGCAATACTAGTTTTAACTTGATCAGCATAGTTAACCAGAGGGCCAGTAATGTAGAGTGCAAATGGAGCAAAGCCTGGGATGTCTGAAGGCCAGGGAGAGTCAGGGAATGTTTGCTTCCAGCCATTGGATCCTATTTTTGTCTGTTCCTGTTTGGCATGATCCTCTTCCTCTCCACCCGGCCAGCGATAGCCATTATTCTTGAACGCCTCACCAAAAGCATTCCTGTTCGGGAACCCGGAATGGCAGGTGTAGCAGGATGTTTGATATTTTCGCGCAAATGCTGGAACAGCGGAACCATCCTGGCTCCAGAACAGTGCTGGCAGCATACAGAGCGAAGCAATCGATGCAACGGTAATTTTTTTCATACGTTGTTCTTTTTTTGATGTTGGAGAGTTAAGGTTAATTGATGTATTATTACAAGAGATAGCAATAACAAGAGAGATGCAGCAAGATAAATTCTTCTATTACAGCTCTATACGGCGCATTATCCTCGATAAATGGATGTTTCTGTTAACTTTTTATGACACAGGGCTGTAAAACTGCCGGTCAAACAAGAGTGTTGAACGCACACGCACAACAATGTGACATCACTCTGTTGCCGTCAGCAAGATTCGATGTAAAAAAGTGATGTAAAAAAACATAAATTCTATGAAGTGCTACCATATCGGCAGAAATGTCGGGAAGATGCATGCTGCGCAATCAACCAGTCACATCTTAATGAATAGAAGCTTAAAAGAAAATTAACACAAGCTTAAAAAACGCTTAAAACGAGAGTAATCTACCATGACAGGAGCATGCTTATGCTGAAAGACCTTGATGATCTTAGGATTCGTGAAAGCGAAAAGGTGAATCTTGGTAAACGTTCCACTCGAATCGAACCGGTTTACTCTTCAAAAAAAGAGTATAAAGAGCTGCTTGCCGATCATGTTGCACAGTTGAGCAAACTGCAGCAGGTGCATTATGCTGATAACCGTTATGCTTTGTTGCTGATTTTTCAGGCGATGGATGCTGCTGGAAAAGATGGAGTCATAAGGCATGTGATGACGGGTGTGAATCCACAGGGGTGCCAGGTTTTCAGTTTCAAGCATCCTTCAGCACAGGAACTTGATCACGATTTTTTGTGGCGGAGCAACCGCTCGTTACCACCTCGGGGTCATATCGGTATATTCAACCGCTCTTATTATGAGGAGGTACTTATTGTTCGAGTTCATCCTGAAATACTTTTAGTACAAGGTATCCCGGATGAGCTGATCAATGGAGGAAAAGTCTGGGAACATCGTTTACGCTCGATTGTCGATATGGAGCAGCATCTCTACCGCAACGGGACTCGAATTGTTAAATTTTTTCTACACCTTTCAAAGGAGGAGCAGCGAAAACGATTTTTGGATCGAATCGATGCAACGGCAAAAAACTGGAAATTCAGTATCGCCGATCTTGAAGAGAGAAAATACTGGAAACAGTACATGCTGGCCTATGAGTCCTGCCTTAGTGCAACAAGCACCAAAAATGCTCCGTGGTTTGTTGTTCCTGCCGATGACAAACAAAACGCGAGGCTGATTGTTTCACAACTGATTGTCAAGACCTTGACGGATCTCAAGTTGTCTTATCCTGAAGCCAATGCTCAACGTCGCAAAGAGTTGCTTGATATCCGCAAGCGGCTGGAGGACGAGCCTTCGGATTAATTCAAAGCCGGACAGGAATGCCCCTCTCCCTCAGGAACTCCTTTGCTTCACGGATGGAGTGTTGCCGGAAGTGGAAGATTGATGCTGCAAGTGCTGCGTCAGCATTGCCTTTGGTAAAGCCATCGTAGAGGTGTGCCAGATTGCCGGCACCTCCTGAGGCGATGACGGGAATGTGCACTGAGGTTGATACTTTGCTCAGAATTTCATTGTCATAGCCCTCTTTGGTGCCGTCGCGGTCCATGCTTGTCAGCAGGATTTCCCCGGCACCGAGTTCCTGAACCAGATGAGCCCATTCAAGTGCTTCATAGCGTGTCGGTATTTTTCCTGAATGGGTATAAACAAGGTAATCGTTGCCTGTTTTTTTGATATCTATGGCAACCACAACAGCTTGCGAGCCGTATTTTTCAGCAATGCGGGTGATCAGTGTTGGGTCATGGACGGCTGCAGTATTCACAGACACCTTGTCGGCACCATGCAGAAAAACCTCTCTGGCTCGTTCAACGGAGTTGATTCCACCACCGACAGTGAGAGGAATGAAAATTTCTCCGGAAACTTTCAAGACCTCTTCGAGTGTTGTTCTCCGGGATTCAAGAGAGGCTGAAATATCAAGAAAAACAAGTTCGTCGGCCAGTTCATTATTGTAGAAGCGTGCCTGCTCAAGGATAGAGCCTGCATCTCGTAATCCTTCAAAGTTTATTCCTTTTACTACTCTGCCATCTCGAACATCGAGACAGGGTATAATCCGCTTGGCTAACATTCGTTATACTGCTTAATCCTGTTGTAGAAAACCGTGAGATAAGAAATCAATAAAGTTTGAACTCTACAACAATAATTTTTTTAATGTATATATTTGCAGTCATTCAATACTGGGGGTAAACAAACAAGAGATCATGAAATTTCCTATTTGCGAATACGCTGATTCAGCGGAAGGTTTTTATTCTCAGTGCGCATCCTGTCCGATAGATTCCTCTTCTCCAGGGTGCGCTCTTGATGAACTTGACAACGGTAATTACCAGTTTGAGGGCGTCACGCCGCATGGAGGAGTCAAGGCACTCTTCTATTTCAAGGATAACGAAGGAAACCAGGTCAGAAAAAGAGATGCAATACACGTTGAGATTCATGAGCTTGATGAGCAGGGGCATCTGATGACAATACTTTATGGCATGGTTGATCCTGAAGGAATGATCTATCTGAAAAATTCGGGGTCTGAAAAAGCTCATAGTCAGGACAATATCCAGTAATCCGGTATTCTCGAATCAATGACCATAAATAAACTATTTTTTGATGGCGGTGAAGAGATCCGTGATCTCACCATCGTTGGTGGTGGTCCTACGGGAATTTTTGCAGCATTTCAGTGCGGTATGAATAATATCAGCTGCAGGATTATTGAAAGCATGCCTCAGCTTGGCGGTCAGCTTGCAGCACTCTATCCTGAAAAACATATCTATGATGTTGCCGGTTTTCAGGAAGTCCCTGCTGCAGGGCTGGTTGAAAGTTTATGGAAACAGACTGAGCGGTATCATCCGGAAGTTGTTCTTGGCGAAACAGTTACCAGATACAGAAAGCTTGACGATGGATTATTTGAAGTTACTGTTGGGTCAGGGATGGTCTATCTTTCGAGGGCCTTGCTGATAGCAGCAGGTCTGGGGGCTTTTTCGCCTCGCAAGCTGCCACAACTGAGTAATATTGATCATCTTGAAGGGAGCTCTGTGTTTTATGCAGTCAAGAATGTCATAGATTTTGCTGGTAAAAGGGTAGTAATTGTCGGGGGTGGTGATTCCGCTCTTGACTGGACAATTGGACTTCTGAACACGGCATCACATGTAACTCTTGTTCATCGCATGCATGATTTTCAAGGTCATGGCAAAACAGCAAGGGAGGTACTTGAGGCAAAGGAAAGTGGCAGGATCGATGTTTTTCTGCATACTGAGGTGACAGGAGTTGATACAGAGGGTGAATCGCTTACTGCGGTTCACATCCGGACTAAAAAAGGGAAAACACATTGTTTGGCAGCCGATCGCCTGCTGCTTTTGATCGGTTTCAAGTCCAATATCGGCCCCCTGGCTGAATGGGATCTTGAGCTGACCGATAATGCTCTTGTTGTTGACAGTCATATGAAAACATCAGTTGACGGGCTTTATGCTGCGGGTGATATCGCTTATTACCCGGGAAAGCTTAAAATTATCCAGACCGGGTTGAGTGATGCGGCCATGGCTGTGCGTCATAGTTTAACCTATATAAAACCTGGTGAAAAAATCCGGCATACTTTCAGCAGCGTTAAAAAGGCAAAGGAAAAAAAGAATGCATCTGAAAACAGCTGATAACGGTGTGCCATTACTTTCATCATTGCAGGCATGGATGCTTGCGATCCGTCCAAAAACTTTGCCCGCCGGTGCAGTGCCGGTTGTTCTTGGCTCTGCTCTTGCGGCTGTTGCCGGTCGATTTCACCTGCTTCCTGCTTTTGTAGCCCTTGTTTGTGCACTTGGTATTCAGGTGGCAACCAATTTCATTAACGAAATTTATGATTTTCGGAAGGGAGCCGATACCTCCGACCGGGTTGGTCCGATAAGAACTGTAGCTGCCGGCATTATCAGTGAGAAGACTATGATACGGGTGTCGGTGGCTCTGCTTGGCGGGGTTTTTCTTCTCGGCCTTTATCTGGTTTATAGTGCGGGATGGCCAATTTTCATTATCGGGATTCTCTCTCTTCTTTTTGCCTGGGGCTATACCGGAGGCCCGTATCCAATAGCCTATTCCGGTCTTGGTGACCTGTTTGTGTTTATTTTTTTTGGCCTTGTAGCTGTAGGAGGTACCTACTACTATGTGCAAGCTCTCAATATCTCCGTTCCAGTACTTATCGCGGCTGTGGCTCCAGGTTCTTTTTCTGTCAATATTCTTCTGGTCAACAATATACGCGACATTGCCACTGATCGTAAGGTTGGAAAAATGACACTGCCTGCCCGTATTGGTGGCGAATGGGCACGCAGACTCTATGTTGCATTAACGGTTGTCGCCTATCTTGTTCCCGGCTTTCTCTGGTTGAATGGTTATTCGGCGTGGGGTCTGCTCTCCCTTTTTTCGTTGCCGCTGGCTATCAAAATGATTAAACAACTCTATGCAAGTGAGGGGAAGGAGCTGAACAATGTTCTGGCGGGGACAGGAAAGCTGATGACTATACACGGGATTCTTCTGGCCGCTGGCCTTCTTCTTTAAAACGTTTTTTTATGTATGCATTCTGATAGTGTTACTATTGCTCTTGTTCAGACCTCATGCCAGAGCGATCCGGCTGCGAATTTTCTGAAGGCTTGTGAGAAAATTCGGGAGGCAGCATCTCGGGGTGCCCGGATTATCTGTTTGCAGGAGCTCTTCACTACCCGCTATTTCTGCCAGACAGAGGATTATCAGTCGTTTGCCTATGCCGAGCCAATACCCGGATCCTCCACAATTGTGCTGCAGGAGCTGGCCCGTGAACTTGAGGTAGTTCTTGTTGCCTCATTTTTTGAAGCAAGGGCAAGGGGATTGTTTCACAATACAGCGGTTGTCATTGATGCGGATGGAAGCTATCTGGGCAAGTATCGTAAAATGCATATTCCCGATGATCCTGGTTTTTATGAGAAGTTTTATTTTACACCAGGCGACCTTGGCTATAAGGTTTTTAAAACCAGATATGCCACTATTGGTGTTTTGATTTGCTGGGATCAGTGGTACCCGGAAGCTGCAAGGTTGACTGCGCTCAAGGGGGCAGAAATTCTTTTTTATCCAACGGCGATTGGATGGGCAACCGGAGAACTCTCCTCTGAGGTGCGTCGTATACAGCAGGAGGCATGGAAAACCATACAGATGAGCCATGCTATAGCTAACGGAGTTTTTGTTGCGGCAGCCAACAGGGTTGGCACAGAAGAGGAGCTGGAGTTTTGGGGTAACAGCTTTGTCTGTGATCCCTTTGGGCAAATCATGGCTGAAGCTTCACACCACGATGAAACTCTTCTTCTTGCTGCATGCGACAGGAGCCGGATAGGGTATTACCGGTCGCACTGGCCTTTTTTACGTGACAGGCGGATCGAAACATACGGGGATTTGCAAAAGCGCTTTCTTGACGAGTGATCCTTATTTTATAAATATTTTCTGTTGTTATGAACTTTTTTGGCCTAGTTGTTTTTTCTACGCTTGTCATTACTTTTCTCGTTAAACTGGTTTCGGAACTGCTTAATCTCAAGGCAGCGGAAGCTCCTCTCCCTGTTGAGTTCAGAGAAGTTTTTGACGAGGAATCCTACAGCAAATCACGGGATTATCTGCGTGTTTCAACCATTTTTTCCCTGATCAGCTCAGCTTATGATCTCTCTGTGCTTCTTCTGTTCTGGTTTCTGGGTGGATTTAATCTGCTCGACCATTTTTTAAGGGGGTACGGCTTTCATCCGGTAGCTACCGGCGTGCTATATATTGGTGCGTTGCTGTTGATTCAGTCGTTGATTGATCTTCCATTCAGCATCTATAAAACGTTTGTCATCGAGGAGAAATTTGGGTTTAACAAAACGACACCCGGAGTTTTTGCTGTTGATATCCTGAAAACGCTTTTGCTTGCTCTTCTTATCGGGACTCCTCTGCTTGGCGCACTACTCTGGTTTTTTGAAGAGGGAGGCTCCATGGCCTGGCTTTGGGCATGGGGTGGGATTACTGTTATCTCTCTGCTGCTTCAGTATGTCGCTCCCACCTGGATCATGCCCCTTTTTAACAAGTTTGTTCCTCTTGAAGAGGGTGAGTTAAAGAGTGCCATCATGCACTATGCCGAAAAGGTACATTTTCCTCTTACCGGTATCTATGTTCTTGATGGATCAAAACGTTCATCGAAAGCAAATGCTTTTTTTACAGGTTTTGGCAAACGCAAGAGAATAGCTCTCTTCGATACACTCATTACCACTCATCCGGTCCATGAACTGGTTGCCGTGCTTGCCCATGAAATAGGACATTTCAAAAAAAAGCATATTATCGTCAACATGATGCTGAGTCTCGGAATCTTGGCGTGCTTTTTTTTCTTCTCTCCCTTTTTATGAATAACCGGCAGCTTTTTGACGCCTTTTTCATGAGGGATCTTTCCGTGTATGGGAGCTTGATCTTTTTTTCGCTTCTCTATACACCAGTGGAGTGGATACTCTCTGTTTTTTTACAGGCTTTGTCAAGAAGGCATGAGTATGAAGCTGATTATTTTGCGGTCTCGACGTTTCAAAATGGAGCAGCTCTCGGCGATGCACTGAAGAAGTTGTCGCGCAATAACCTGTCGAATTTAACACCGCATCCCTTGTATGTGTTTCTCAACTATTCACATCCTCCGGTGATCCAGCGAATCATGCGTATCAGAGAGCTTTCAGCAAAACCCTGAACTGATTGAATTGTTATGACTGAGTGTAGTTATTTCATGCCTCCTGAGTGGGCATTGCATAAGGCGACCTGGCTTTCCTGGCCTCACAGGCTTGAAACGTGGCCGGGCAAGTTTGATCCTGTTCCTGCAGTGTTCCTTGAAATTATCTCCTGGCTGAGTTCTTCCGAGGAGGTGCATATCAATGTGCTTGATAAAGCAATGGAGCGTGAGGTCAATGCATTGCTTTGCAATTCGCGTCATCAGCAGCTTCAATTGGAGCGTATTTTTCTCCACCCTATTCCAACCAATGATGCCTGGTGCAGGGATCATGGACCGAACTTTGTTTTCCGTTGTACAGATGGCAGAACTGAAAAAATTATTATCAACTGGGAGTATAATGCCTGGGGTGAAAAATACAAATCCTATGCTGATGATAATGCTGTGCCAGAAAGGATTGCCGCTCTGCAACGGTTGCCTGTTGTCTCACCTGCTATGGTTCTTGAGGGTGGTTCGATTGATGTTAATGGAAAAGGACTCCTTCTGACGAGTGAAGCTTGCCTGCTGAATCCTAACCGAAATCCCGGATTGAGCCGAGAGCAGATAGAGGGTGAGCTCGGACGATATCTCGGGATTGAAAAAGTCCTCTGGCTTGGCGATGGTATTGTTGGTGACGATACTGACGGTCATGTGGATGATATGGCTCGTTTTGTCAATGAAACGACTATTGTTATTGCTGTCGAAGAAGATCCTGCCGATGCGAACTATGAAGCGTTGCAGGAGAACTACAGGAGGCTTAAGAGCTTCACAGATCTGAGGGGGAATCCGTTGACGATATTAAAACTTCCCATGCCCTCTCCGGTTTATTTCAATGGCGATCGCCTGCCTGCAAGTTATGCAAATTTCTATATCGCAAATAGAGTAGTTCTTGTTCCAACCTATAGATGTTCTCAAGACCTTGAAGCTCAAAAAATACTTCAGGAATGTTTTCCTCAAAGAAACATTGTTGGTATTGATTGTTCCGATCTTGTCTGGGGGCTTGGAGCCATTCACTGTATTACGCATGAAGAACCTGAAGTGATTTTGAGTAAGAGATAACATTGGTGATCAAGATGCGTGATGAACAGGTGTACCATATTGTGTAATCCCTAACAATTTGAGACAATTTGTCTCTCGTAACGACGTAAGCCTTTGTAATAATCAAATATAATGCATGTTATTTATTATTTTCAACATATTGTTATATAATACATTAGCCTTTTATATCAAGGGGCGTTCTTTGGACTTTGGCACAGGAGTTGTTTAATTACATTTGGAACTCCTCACGCCAGTGAGGTCGATCAGATGTAATGGGGGACATCTGCTCATGAAAAAAGCGGCTTTAAAGCCGCTTTTTTCATGTAAGCAATTTTGTAACGTTTAGCTTAATATTGCTGCAAGGCTTTTGCAGTTTTCTTCAACGATAGCTGCGGATTGCTGCAAGGCATCAAGTTCAGAAGCAGAGAGATTAATTTCAAGAATCTGCTCAACGCCGTTTTTACCAAGTTTGACCGGAACACCAACAAAAACATTGTCAATACCGTACTGACCTTCAAGAAGGGTTGTGCAAGGGATAATACGTTTGCGGTCTTTGACGATCGCTTCAATCATATCTACAGCAGAAGCTGCCGGTGCATAGAAGGCAGATCCAGTTTTCAGATGGTTGACAATTTCAATGCCTCCGTTCCTTGTGCGCTCAACAAGAGCATCAATTTTATCCTGTGGCAGAAGTTCTGTTAAAGGTATACCGGCAACATTGGTATAATTGACGACTGGAACCATAGAATCACCATGTCCTCCGAGTACCATCGCACTGATATCCTGCATGGAGACATCGAGTGCTTCAGCAATAAAGCTTTTGAAGCGCGCAGTATCAAGCACCCCAGCCATACCGATCACTCTCTCTTTCGGAAGGCCGCTGGCAACCTGGGCAACATAGGTCATCACATCAAGCGGGTTCGATACCATCACGATAATCGGATTCTTGGAGTATTTCATCACCTGGGTTGTGACCTCCTTGATAATCGCAGCATTTTTATTCAGGAGATCTTCTCGTGTCATGCCAGGTTTTCTTGCCAAGCCTGCTGTAATCAAAACAATATCTGAATCGGCTGAGTCTTTATAATCATTGGATCCTAAAACATGGGTATCGAAAAGACCGACCGGTCCTGATTCATACATGTCAAGAGCTTTGCCCTGAGGGATACCTTCAACGATATCAATCAGAACTACTTCTTTTGCGAGCTGTTTTTCAGCGATGCGAAGAGCTGCGGTAGCGCCAACATTTCCAGCTCCAATAACTGAGATTTTCATAAGAGCAACATTTTATATTAAAGGTGTAAAAAGGATCTTGAGAGAGAACAAATGCTTATAAAAAAAGCCACCTCAAAAAGGCAGCTTTTAATGTGTAGAGGCTTATTTCATCGTATCCAATATTAACATGGGAGGATGTTGACCTGCTTTTTATTGTTGCGTCCATTGCGAAAGGTTACAACACCATCAATCAGGGCAAAAATGGTATGATCTCGCCCTAATCCAGCATTGTTACCTGGTTTGATAACAGTACCTCTCTGTCGAACAATTATTGTTCCTGCAGCCACAGTCGATCCGCCAGCTGCTTTTACTCCGAGATATTTCGGATTACTGTCGCGACCGTTTTTAGTCGATCCGCCACCCTTTTTATGAGCCATGAGAAAAAATTAACGTTAAAAATCCTGAATATTTGTTAAAGCGAAATAATTTCGATCTGAGTCATCTGCTGACGGTGACCGTTCCTTGACTGGTAGCGTTTTCTGCGTTTTTTCTTGAAAACGATTACCTTGTCATCTTTGACGTGACCAAGAACTTTTGCCTGGATGCTGCCGGCAGGATTCAGGTCGGTATTTGCTCCGTCAATCGCAGCCATGGTTTTGATCTCCATGGTATCGCCAATTGCAGCTTTTTGTTTAGGGACGAAAAGCGTATCCCCTTGTCTTACCAGAAATTGTTTATCGGAAATCTTGATCAGCGCCTGCATTTTACACATATATTTTAGTGATAAAGGTCTTAAATATAGTATTAATTCCCTGAAAATCAAATTATCGAACGCATATAGTACTCTACCGGTCTTAGAGAATAAAAAAGGTGACAATCAATAATCAAGTGCAAACATGGATAAGAGCGCGTAAAAGCGCAATTCCGGCTATTGTTTATTAAGTTATGCTGCAGTAGCTTCTTTTCTTGAAGCGGATGGGGGTGCCCCTCTTTAAAGGGTTTAATAACTTATTATTACACAATGAGCAGAGAAGAGGGTATGACGCAAAAAGAACATTCTCCCATGATGCGGCAGTATCTGGAGGTAAAAGAGCGCTACCCTGATTTTTTGCTGCTTTTCAGAGTTGGTGATTTTTACGAAACCTTTTTTGAGGATGCATGCACGGTTTCTACCGCACTGAATATTGTGCTGACGAAACGCACTGTAGATATACCTATGGCGGGGTTTCCCATATCATGCAAGTGAGGGGTACATTGCCAAACTGGTAAAAAAAGGGTTCAAGGTGGCGGTCTGCGATCAGGTTGAAGACCCGGCGGATGCAAAGGGGATTTTACGGCGGGAAATCACCGATATTATTACTCCTGGCATTACCTATAGCGACAAGGTTCTCGACGATCGGCACAATAACTACCTTTGTTCAGTTGCTTTTCTCAAAGAGGGAAAATCGCTTTTTGCGGGTGTCGCCTTTATTGATGTAACAACGGCTGAATTCAAGATTGCCTCCCTGCATCCCGAAGAACTCAAGGATTTTATTCTCTCTCTCCACCCTTCGGAAGTTCTGGTCTCCTCGAGCGAGAGAGAACGGACGGAACTCCTGAAAAAAGCACTCTCTGCAGAGACTCTTGTCACAGAACTTGATTCCTGGATGTTCAGTGAAGATCAAGCGCAGGAGGTTCTTTCACGGCAGTTTAAAACCCACTCACTGAAAGGGTTTGGCATTGAAGCCAACCGGGCGGGCAAGGTTGCTGCCGGAGTTATTCTCCAGTATATCGAAGAGACCCGTCAGAACCGCCTGCACTACATTACCAGGATAGGGGAGCTGCACAGCGCTGAGTACATGACCCTTGACCTGCAGACAAAGAGAAATCTTGAAATTATCTCTTCCATGCAGGATGGTACACTGAATGGCAGCCTTCTCCAGGTGATTGACCGCCCCCGCAACCCCATGGGCGCAAGGCTGTTGCGTCGTTGGCTTCAGAGGCCGCTGAAGCGTATCGGGGAGATCCAGATGCGGCTCGATGCCGTCGGAGAGCTTGGAGAAAGCCGAGAAATGCGGGAGGGACTATCTGGACACCTATCCGCTATCAATGATCTGGAGCGCTGTCTTGCACGTATTGCAACATTCCGAACCATTCCAAGGGAGGTGCGCCAGCTTGGTCTCTCACTCTCCGCTATTCCGCTTCTCCAGGAGCTGCTTGGCTGTGCACAATCAGCCCGGCTCAAAACACTTGCCACCAATCTTAAACAATTGCCTGAACTTGCAGTGCGCATTGAAGAAGCTATTGATCCTGAATCAGGCGCATCAATGCGGGATGGTGGTTATATTCGCACCGGCTATCATACGGAGCTCGATGAACTCCGCTCTATTGCTTCGACCGCCAAAGACCGTCTGCTGCAAATCCAGCAGGAAGAGCGGGCTGCTACATCAATCTCTTCGCTTAAAGTCAGTTTCAACAAGGTTTTCGGCTACTATATCGAAATCAGCCGTGCAAACATCGACAAGGTTCCAGCCTATTACGAAAAAAAACAGACACTTGTCAATGCAGAGCGCTATACCATTCCCGCTTTGAAAGAGTATGAGGAGAAGATTCTCAACTCCGAAGAGAAGAGTCTTGTGCTCGAAGCGCAGCTCTTTCACAACCTTTGCCTGCTTATTGCCGAAAGCGCATTTGCGATACAGGAAAATGCCGCACTTATTGCCGAAATTGACGCACTCTGCTCCTTTGCCCTCTGTGCCACTGAATACGGCTATTGCAAACCGGAGATTATGACGCATGAAAGACTACTTGTTGTTGGTGGCCGCCATCCGGTACTCGAAAGGATGATGAGCGTCGAGGAGCCCTATGTACCGAATGACTGCCTTTTTGATGAAAAACAGCAGATGCTCATCATAACCGGCCCTAACATGGCAGGCAAAAGCTCCTTTCTGCGCCAGATTGGCTTGATTGTCCTGCTTGCACAGGCGGGGAGCTTTGTTCCTGCTGAACGGGCTGAAATAGGGCTGGTTGACCGGATTTTTACAAGGGTCGGCGCTTCCGATAACCTTGCCTCCGGCGAAAGCACTTTTCTGGTCGAAATGAACGAAGCGGCAAGCATTCTCAACAATGCCACATCAAAAAGTCTGCTGCTGCTCGATGAAATTGGCCGCGGAACCAGCACTTTTGACGGCATGTCGATTGCCTGGTCAATGAGCGAATATATCCGCCGCTCAATTGGCGCAAGAACCCTTTTTGCGACCCACTATCATGAACTTGCCGAACTGGAGAGCCGATTGCCCGGAGTGGTGAACTACAACGCCACCGTCGTCGAAACTGCCGACAGGGTTATTTTTTTACGGAAGATTATCAGGGGCTCTACCGACAACAGTTACGGTATTGAGGTGGCTAAAATGGCGGGAATGCCTGCGGAAGTGATCTCCCGCGCCAAAGAGATTCTTGCGGGGATGGAGAAACGCGACATTGAAATTCCCCCGAACCGTCCACTAAAAATCAAAAGTATGCAGATCAGCCTTTTTGAAGAGTCCGACAACCGGCTTCGCAATGCGGTCGACTCTCTTGACCTCGATAGGCTGACTCCCCTCGATGCCCTGCTTAGCTGAAAAAGCTGCAGGAACTTGTACGAAACAGGGGTGGATATTGATGGCGGTCGCAGGGGAGAAGAGGGTAGTGCTCATTTTTATCCAGGCCGACAGCGGTGTTGACGGAGCATCCCTGCTCGACAGCGCAACCGTCAAGCGCAGCCTCTTCAGCTCACTGAAAGACAGCGCACTCAGCAATATCATCCGTCGGGCACAGTTCGCTATTCCGCCACTTGCCTTGATGATTCTCAGTTCTCAGAAGGTGCCTGGTGTGAGCCAGACCATATGCGATCTTCGTTTTGAAAAGCTTCCCCTCGACCAGCACTGGGACATGGCAGGTATCAGCGTCCAGACCGGTGCAGTCAAACCAGCGTTTGATCTTGCCCGTGCACTCCGCTCCCGAGGGATCAAGGTGGTGCTTGGTGGCCCATACGTGACCATCTTTCCCGATCAATGCCGCGGCCACGCGGATGCTCTCGTTATCGGTGAAGCTGACGATATCTGGGGTGAGGTGCAGGAGGATTTGCTTAGTGGCACCCTCAAGGCGGAGTACCGTGTTGCCACCTTTCCCGATCTTTCAATTGAACGTACCGTCAGCAAAAGTGCGCTCGATATCAAGAGCTACTTTACCACCAACGTGGTTCAGACCACCCGAGGCTGTCCCTACAGTTGCGACTTCTGCAACGTTCATGTCATGAACGGCCACCGGTTGCGTCATCGGAGCATCCCCGCCGTACTCAGGGAAGTTGAAACCTTTCTCAAAGAGGACAAAAGAATATTTTTCTTTCTTGACGACACCATCAATGCCGACGAACATTACGCAGAACAACTTTTCCGCGAACTCGAGTCATTCAAGATCAAATGGGTAGGGCAGGCCACCACCGCTCTTGGTGAACAGCCCCGCCTGCTTGAAGCTTTTGCTGGTTCAGGTTGCGGCGCTTTGCTGGTTGGCATTGAAAGCCTCGATGATGGCAGCAACCACGCCCACAAGAAGTTCCACAACCCCTCCAATCGTCAGGTAGAGTGCATTAAAAATATCCGTAAAGCAGGTATTTGCGTTTACGGCAGTTTTATCTACGGCCTCGACGAAGATACCCTTGAGCTTCCCGCTAAACTCGAAGCCTTCATCGAAGAGACCGGTATCGATGTTCCCGGCATCAATCTGCTGCGCCCCATTCCTGGTACTGGAGTCTTCAACCGGCTTGCTGAGGAGGGTCGCCTGCTCCACTCGCCAGATGACCACGATGCATTCAAATTTTCCTGGGGTCAGGAGATGCTCTACAAGCCCCGGCGCATTTCCCTTCAGGAGTTTATTCCGAGCTACACAGCGCTGACCAGTCGCGTCTTTACCGTGCAGAATGCCCTAAAACGAGCTGCCCGTGCACCACGATTGCGGTCGGCGGTACTGATGTTTAACCTGCTCTATGTACACATGTATGGAATGTCGCGGAAGGACTTGATGCGACAGTTGCGGGAGATGGGGCTCGGCGTTCCAAGGTAGATTTATTCTGATACCACTCTTTTGTTAGACTGAATATCGTACTATAGTAAGTCAGAAAAAACAATGAATCAGGGGAGAGATGAATATTACTACCAACATCAAACCGGTTACCTATCTCAAGGCAAAAACAGCTGATCTTCTTGATCAGATCAACGATACGTGTCGTCCGGTTATTATTACCCAGAACGGTGAGCCGAGAGTTGTTCTTCAAGATCCGAAAAGCTATGAAGAGATGCGCAATTCACTTGGGTTGCTGAAACTGCTTGCCCAGGGTGAAGAGGATATTCGTAAAGGCAATCTTCGCGGGCAGGAGGAGGTATTCAGTGATATAGAACGGCAGTTGAGAGAGCAGAGGTCATGAGCGCAGGCTATGCTGTGTTATGGACAGAAGTTGCTGAAAGAGATCTCAGGGAGATTATAGCCTTTATTGCAGGCGATAGTCCGCAGAATGCCTTGCATCTACTTGAAAAAATCAAGGATGAAGCAGCTGCTTTGTACACTTCTCCCGAGCGAGGCAGGGTTGTTCCGGAGCTTCATTCCTGCGGCATTTTTATCTATAGGGAGCTGATTAATTCCCTGTGGAGGGTTTTGTACCGGATAGTCGACAGCACCGTTTATATAACGGCGGTACTTGACAGTCGTCGCAATGCTGAGGATATTCTTCTGCACCGTCTTATTCAGGGGTAATCACTCTTGCTTGCTGAAAAATCGCATAGAGTGGTAATTTCATGGCAAAACTCTAACACGATGTAACAATAATACAGAATGACAAAAAAAATAATGCTGCTTGGCAGCGGGGAGCTTGGTAAGGAATTTGTTATTGCGGTCAAACGTCTTGGGTTCTATGTGATAGCTGTTGACAGCTACAATAATGCGCCGGCGCAGCAGGTGGCCGATGAGCGAGAAGTGATTGACATGCTTGATGGAAGTGCTCTCGATACAATCGTGGCCCGCCATAAGCCCGATATAATAGTGCCTGAAATTGAGGCTATTCGTACCGAGCGATTTTATGACTATGAAAAAGAGGGCATACAGGTTGTTCCTTCTGCTCGTGCTGCCAACTTTACCATGAACCGCAAAGCCATTCGTGATTTGGCTTCAATTGAGCTTGGTCTTCGGACAGCCAGTTATCGTTATGCAGATTCGCTTGAAGAGTTGCAGAGTGCGGTCAGGGAAATTGGTATTCCCTGCGTGGTAAAACCACTGATGAGCTCATCGGGCAAGGGGCAGTCAACTCTTAAAGCCGAAGCGGATATTGAGAAAGCGTGGAACTATTCTCAGAGCGGCAAGCGAGGTGATATTGCTGAGGTGATTGTGGAATCCTTTGTGAAGTTCCATACTGAAATCACGCTGCTTACGGTGACACAGCAAAACGGTATAACGCTTTTCTGTCCTCCAATCGGCCATCGTCAGGAACGGGGTGATTATCAGGAGAGCTGGCAACCCTGTCTTATCAGTGATGCGCATCTACAGGAGGCTCAGGAGATTGCCGACAAAGTTACCCGTTCCCTTACAGGGTATGGTATATGGGGTGTGGAGTTTTTTCTTAGCGATGATGGACTCTATTTTTCCGAACTCTCTCCCCGTCCACACGATACCGGCATGGTTACCCTGGCTGGTACGCAGAACCTCTCAGAGTTTGAGCTTCATGCGCGCGCAGTGTTAGGGCTTCCGATTCCCGAAATCACCTTGATGAAGGCAGGTGCCAGCGCGGTTGTTCTTGCTGATAAAGTTGGCAGTAATCCTCACTACATTGGCGTGGAAGATGCCCTCAAGGAACCCCGTACTGATATTCGGATTTTCGGAAAACCAACAACCCGCCCTTACCGGAGAATGGCCGTGACGCTCGTTTACGATCAATTGGGCAGCGATATCCAGGCAGTGAGAGAAGATGCAATTGCTAATGCAGCAAAGGTGAAGGTGATCAGTGAGTGAGACGATGACCCATTGAACATCAACGAGTGATGGCGTTCAGCTAATGGAGAGGATCTCCTCTTCCAGAAGCTGCTGGTTGTAAAGCTCTGCATAGAGGTGCTGTTGTTGCAGCAGCTCTTCATGAGTGCCACTCTCAGCTATGGTGCCATCCTTGAGGACAATGATGCAGTCGCAGTTTTTGACTGTTGAAATTCTATGGCTTATCAGTATGATGGTGGTGTCAGGCAGTTTCTGCAGAAGGGCTTCAAAGAGCCGGGCTTCAGTGTCGGTATCGACTGCTGAAAGTGCGTCGTCCAATACGAGAAGCTTCGGTTTCCATGCAATCGCTCTTGCAATGCATGTCCTTTGTTTCTGCCCGCCTGAGAGGTTGATCCCTTTTTCCCCGAGCATGGTCTCAAATTTATCGGGAAAATCCTCGACATCGTCATAGAGCATGGCAATTCGGCTTGCATCAATGACTTGATCAGCATCATTGTCCCGGCTTCCCCAGTTGATGTTGTTTTCAATAGTGTCGGAAAAGAGAAAGTTAACCTGGGGCACAAAACCGATCAGCTCTCTCAGTGAGTGAAGAGGCAGGCTGTTAATGTTCTGGTTATCAAAAAATACGGAGCCTTCGACCGGTTCGTAGAGCCGTGGTATAAGATTGACAAGCGTTGTTTTGCCTGCGCCTGTTGCACCGACGATTGCTACTTTGGAACCGGCGGCAATATCAAGGGTTATGTTTTTAAGAATGGGATTTTTTTCCTGGCCGGGATAGTGAAATAAAACATTGCGGAAGGATAGAGCTCCATTGAAACTCTCTATATCGGCATTGAAAGTTTTTTCCTCAGTAACATCGGGTTTGATATTTAAAATTTCATTGAGCCGAATTTGAGCTGATGCAGCTCTCTGGATAATGCTGGTGACCCACCCGATTGATATAATCGGCCAACTCAGCATTGAGACGTAGACGATAAATTGAGCGATACCTCCGACGGTCATGCTTCCCTCAATGACGTTCACCCCCCCGACCCACACAACAGGGAGCAAAGAAAATGCTGTGAGCGAGGTAAGAAATGCAAAAAAAAGTGCCTGAAGTTTTCCGAGAGAGAGGTTTTTACGGTAATATTCTTTATTGAGTGCTTCAAATCGTTTGATTTCGAAAGCTTCGCGTGTAAAGCTTTTTACTACCCGTATTCCAGAAAGGTTTTCCTGAACCAGATTGGTTATGGCAGCATAGTTTTCCTGGATGCTTTTGGATCGCTTTTGCATGGAACTGCCGATTTTATAAACAGAATAACTTAACAGGGGAGCGGGCAGAAGCGCAAAGAAGGTCAGCTTGGGGGAGAGAGCTATCATTGCTATCAGAGCAAACAAAAGCCTGAAAAAGGTATTGAGGGAGTACATGATACCGGGGCCGAGAAACTCCCTTATGGCGTTAAGATCATTGGTGCCTCTTGAGATAAGTTCACCGGTACTGGTGGTGTTGTAAAACTTGCGGGGCAGCTTCTGCAGATGGCTGTAATAGTCGTTTTTCAGGTCAAATTCAATATACCGTGAAGCCACAATAATATTCTGACGTACAAGAAAAAGAAAAAACCCGCTCAGAAGCGCGTAAAGAAAATAGAGGCCAGCGTATCCAAGAACATCACTGAGTACGAAATGTTTGTTCATGGTGTCAATGGCACGTCCGATATAGTTTGGGCCGATAACTGCAAAAAGGTTGGTTAGAATAATGTAGACAAAGCCAGCAACAAGCTTGTTTTTATACTTGAGCAGGTAAGGTTTGAGGCTGAGTAAATTTTTCATGCACCATATCTTTTTGAAGTGACGGTTGTAATGTATAATAAGTACAGGGAAAAGAAAATTTCACCTTCACCTCTATTTTATGGCATTTGATTCAACCAAAAACTATTACTCGATCGGAGAGGTCAGTAAAATTGCCGGGATTCCCTCATACCTGCTCCGGTACTGGGAAAGTTTTTTTAACGAACTGGCTCCCGCCCGTGACACCAGAGGAAACAGAAGGTATACCAATCGTGATATTGCAATGGTGCTCAATATCAAGGAGCTGGTGCATGAAAAGGGTTACAAGCTTGGAAAAGCCAGTGAAATTGTCAAAGGGGTACTTAAAGACACGGCAGGTGATCATAAAACCACAGAAATTTTAAAGTTACAGAAGCAGATCGGCAAGGAAAAGAATCGCCACAGTGTTGTTGACGAGCGACGTATGGTGCTTTTGAAGGAGATAAAAGAGGAGATTGAAGATATTCTTCACCTGCTGGGGTAGGTCATGAAAACAAAGAAACCGACTGAACGCCGGTTTCTTTGTTTGAAAAGAAAGCTTTTTTTACTGAGCGTACAGCACTTCGAACTGTCCTGTACCACCTTTGCATACATGTTCAACCCAACGGGCATAGGCTCCGCCACTCCAGCGATACTCCTCAAGGTTCTGGGAACGGAATTGAGGTGCAGCATAACGGACTTTATATCCTTTTGGAAGAACAATTTTCAGTTGGGTGTCAACCGTAAAGTCGTTGAACTTTCCAACCATGCCGTGGTGTACCAGAGGAATAAGGGGATGGTTCAGAATTCTGCGCAGACCGCCGCCAGCATCAACTGAAACGCCGGGGAAATCACCGTCAACCTTAACTTCGATCCCCTGTGAGTCGGAGCGGAAGCCCGCTTCAACTGATGCAGGTCTGGTGAGTTTGTCGGCCGGGAAAAGTTCTGCCCAGCGTGCAATAGAGTCAACAATACCTGAGCCGCCATGTGAGAAACGCCATCTTGTAACACCAACCGGTCCTTTTTCACCGCTCTGTGTGCCGATGCTGTTGACTTCAATTTTCGAAATTCTCTGTCCACCCTCGTTCAGTGCAGTAAAGGCAGGTCCAATAAACCAGAATTCGCGAATCCAGTCGTTGAATGCACCGGTAGTCTGCAGAGCCTTCAGTGTACCTTCCCAAGTGTCGATAACATCAGGATTGTCAAGAGGCACCTTCATGATAATGTCATGGAACTGACGTCCCTGCATGTAGATCGGGTTCGGGACATTTCTGCGGACTGCGTCTGAGCGGTAGTAGAAGAGGTTGACAACGGAGCCTTCAAAAGAGAAACTGTGGGAGAAATCGCCTACGGTAACAGAGCCTTCACCGACGCAGATTCTTCTCTCTTTGGTTTCATTGGCAATGTCTGCCTCGACAACCAGCTTGTTTTTTGTGCTGTCAACAATTGATTCAATAACAGCTGAAAATCTTACAAAGCCTTTTGCTGGATCAAGCGGCTTCACATTGATTTTGATGTTACAGTCTGCTGGCAGCAAGGGTAGGGCCGGGGGTACATTAACCTTAGCCCGGCATTTTACTTTGCCCCATGAGCTGGAACCACCCTCGAGAATGATTTCATAATCTGAGTGTGCGGTGGTTGCGTCTTTAGTGCCGAAAAGAGCCATAATGATTTCTCCTTTTTCTGATGGCGTTGAAATTGGAATTTTTTTCAGGAAAGTACTTGGAGATAATTCCTGTTAAATAACAGATTAGAATAAATTTAAAGAATAAAAATCAATAATTAAAGTAAAATATGTTTCAACACAATTATCTGTTTCCCTGAAAAATCGTATGCTTTCAGCACTTTCAGGCTTCTGATGTTTTATTTTGCTTCTTTTTTTTAAAGCAGATAACTTTTTTTTTGTCAAATGACCTCATTATTCCGGACAATGAACCAGTTTGGTCATTCCCGTTACGGTGCCTCTGTTTTGAGTGGAGTTCTTCTTGGGCTCTCTTTTCCCTCCTATCCGTTTATCCGTCTGGAGCTTCTGGCGTGGGTTGCTCTTGTACCTCTTCTTATCTCTCTTGCTCCTTTGGAGAGGGTGGGGGAGCTTTTTCGCAGGGTCTACATGGCCATGCTTATCTATTGTGTTATCAGTCTCTGGTGGGTAAGTTTTGCCACCTTGCCAGGTGGGCTTCTTACCATTGTCGCACAGGCTTTTTTTCTGACTGTACCTTTGTTTGCGTTTTATGCGATAAAAAAAATGGCGGGTTACCGTTTTGCACTTTTTTCGCTTCCTTTTTTATGGATTGCATGGGAATGGGCATACATCCAGCAGGATCTTTCGTTTGGATGGCTAACATTTGGAAATTCGCAGTCTAACTTGAACCTCATGATTCAGTATGCAGACATTACAGGAGTATGGGGGGTAAGTTTCTGGCTTTTGTGGTTTAATGTGCTCGTTGTACTGGCCTTGACTGGCAGCCGCAAAGATGCGGTTCGCTCTGTTGCTTTCATGGTAATGATGATTGTTGCTCCACTGTTCTATGCTTCGGTCGTATTTCATCAGGAGGGCCTGGTAGCCCAGGAGAATATGCTGCTTCGGGTTACTCTTGTTCAGCCGAATATAGATCCTCATGAAAAATGGCTGAGTAATAACAGTGCTGATATCATGGAGCGTTATTACCGTATGACGAACAGGGCCGTTCGTGAAAATCGGCCTGATCTGGTGATATGGCCTGAAACAGCTATTCCATTTTATATTCTCGACAGTTCCTATGCCAATGATCTGCAGTATTTGCGGTTATTGCTCCGGGGGTGGAATACAGCGCTGTTGACCGGCTTTTCAGATATCGTCTACTATCCATCAGGCAATCAAAAAGATTCAGAGCATCCCGGAAACAACAATCGGGGTATGAACCGTTTTTTTGAGACCTACAATGCCTCCATGATGCTTTTGCCTGGTAATGGTACTCCTCAGATCTATCGAAAGATGCGTCTTGTTCCATTTGCTGAACGGGTTCCCTACGTGGATTATCTACCCTGGCTTGGTCATTTAACCTTTTCACTTGCAGGGATTAACGGTTGGGGAAAAGGAAGGGATACAACCATCATGAAGCTTCACTCATCAAGGAATGTACAGGTCAAAATTGCCAATATTATCTGCTATGAATCCATATTTCCCGGTCTTGTTACGGAGTTTGTCCGTAAAGGGGCACAGGTACTTACTCTCGTGACTAACGATGGATGGTATGCAACCTCTTACGGACCTTATCAGCATTTAGCCATTGGAAGGATACGATGTATTGAGAATCGCAGGGCAATGGCACGCTGCGCCAATACAGGACTTACTGTTGTTATTGATAAATATGGTCGTATCATCGCGGAAATTCCCTGGTGGCAGGAACAAACATTAACAACAGAAGTTCCACTCGAAAACAGCTTGACCTTTTATACCACCAATCCTGATCTTCTTCCAAAAGCAGCACTGGCACTCTCTGCCCTTCTATTCCTCATCGCCTTTTTCAAAAGCAAACACAAATCAGTTTCAGCATGATTTCCTCCGCATCTCAGCACTTGTTTCAAAGTCCATAACCCTTGATTTTTCTATAGAGTGTGCGTTCGGTAATACCAAGAGCCTTGGCAGTTTTCCGTTTGTTTCCATTGTATTTTTCCAATCCCTCAGCAATGGACTTTTTTTCTATCTCATCCAGTGAGAGTATCGCTGTAGGCTCTTTGTCATGGCTGTTTCTGTCAGACGCAGTATAGAGGCTGTCGCTGACCGGTCGAACGGTTACAGATGCATCGGGCAGAAGAAGCGGGACGGGAGCTCTTGCCGGAATAAGATGCTGCAGAAGTTGACGGATTTCACTTACTTCCTGACGAAGTTGTATAAGAGTGCTGTAGATGATCTGGAGCTCATTTTTTTCTGATTTTGATGGATCATGAACGAGGCTTTTGTAGCGGTTTCTCTGTACCAGATGTTTTTCAAGAATTTCCAGGGTGATGTATTTTCCTTTTTCCAGCACAAGCAGGGATTCTATAAGATTTCTGAGTTCTCTGACATTGCCCGGCCATGGATATCGCATAAGCATCTCTGCTGCATCGGGGCTGAAGCCTTCAAAGACAATTTTGTGCTTGCGTTCAAACTCATGCACAAAAGTTTCGGCCAGCAGGAGAATATCCTTGCCTCTCTCCCTGAGAGGGGGAATCTGAAGCTCAACGCTGCGCAGACGGTAGAAAAGGTCTTCCCGAAAGTTTTTTTCAGCGACAGCCTGATACATGTTTTTGTTCGTCGCGGCAATGATACGTGCATCGGAATAGATAGTCTCCGAGGATCCCACCCGTTGAAATTCTCCTGTTTCAATAACTCTGAGAAACTTTATCTGGGTTTCAAGAGGCATTTCACCGATTTCATCAAGAAAAATCGTGCCTCTGTCGGCACTTTCAAAGTACCCTTTTCTGCTTTGTACCGCTCCGGTAAAGGCTCCTTTTTCATGCCCGAAAAGTTCAGATTCAAGAATACCCGCAGGAATGGCGCCACAATTAACAGGGATAAAGTTTTTATCGGCCCTCAGGCTGTTGGCATGGATAAAACGTGCCAGTACCTCCTTGCCGGATCCTGTCTCTCCGATGATCAAAACGGTAATATCGGTTTCCGCAACCTGAAGGGCAAGTTGCTTGAGCTGGGTGATCAGGAGAGATTGTCCGACTATTTTCGTCTCTCTTTTCATCAGGGTCTTCGGCCTTGGATTCAACGCGTATTGGAGTTATAGTTATATGGATGGAACTACAATTGCCTTGATTGGCATTTTTTTTGCGTCCGCAGCAGCATCCTCTTTTGATGCATAGTTTTTTTTCAGTTGCACTTTATATATCTGGCCCTTTCGGATGATTTCAACGGGGGCATAGCGAAAAATTTTTTTAGCAAGAATTTGTGCATTCCTCTGGCTTTCAAAACTTCCAAACTGCAGAGTAGAGGTTGTTGGTCCGGCAACGACTTTCTCCTGTTTTAACTCTTCCGATGAAGGTTGCGGAGCATTCAATCGGCGTTTCAGGAGTGAAGGCTGATGCTCATTTGTGCGATGTCTCGACGAAGAGTTTGTTGAATCCCCTTTTGCAACTAATGATGGTGAAGCACTTGTTAGGTGTTTCGGTATAGGCACTGAGCTATCGAATGCCACAGTATAGGCGGCTATTCGTGAGGAGCTGAGTTTATCGAGCAGAGGATCCGGATACTCTCTCAACTGCTTTCGGTAGAGAGCAATTGCCTGTGGGCCATCTTCAGAAAGAAGCGCTTCCATCAATGTTTTTTCAGAGGGGATGGTGACTTTTTGACGAATATTTTCTAACAAATAAACCTTATCTTCAGCGATATCCTGCTCAATTTCCTGAGCATAGGAGCGTTCTTCAGAAGCATGCAGAACCCTTGGGCAGAAAAGCACAGCCGAAAGTGCAAGACTTAAAGTCACAGTTTTATTACGAATAAGGTGTGTTGCCTTCTCAGAAAACATGGGTTTTCGGTTTATTGTATTGCATCGTTTCCCTGTATTTTTGCATCTGTGAATATGCCAAATATTTCTCTATAAAATTAATCGCATTCTATGCCTCCTCTCTCTGTCAAATCATTTGCAAAAATAAATCTTGGCCTTCTTATCACCGGAAAACGTCAAGACGGGTATCACACACTCGAGACTATTTTTGCGCCAATCAACTGGTATGATGTTATCGAATTCTCTGAATCCGAAGATATTTCGATGAGCTGTTCCAATGTAATTTTGCCGGTTGATGACAACAATCTCTGCATCAGGGCTGCAAAGTCCCTGCAACAGTTTGCCGGTGTCAGCCGTGGTGTGACCATGAAGCTTCATAAACAGGTGCCTTTTGGTGCCGGGCTTGGAGGCGGAAGCAGTGATGCCGCAACGGTGCTCAGGGTTCTCAATGATCTCTGGCAGGTCAACGCCTCTTCATCAGATCTTCATGCCCTTGCTGTCGCTCTTGGAGCAGACGTTCCCTATTTTCTTGCAATAAAAGGACTCGCGTATGCCCGAGGTATAGGTGACGATTTGGATGATCTTGGTTTTACCCTTCCCTATTATGTGGTAACCGTTTTTCCCGAAGAGCATGTCTCAACGGTCTGGGCGTATAAAAATTTTTATCCCCGCTTTGATCGCAATATTCCAGATCTGAAACAATCTGCCTCAGATCTTTGCCTGATTGGGAAAAAAGAGCTTTTGCCGGTTTTTGAGAATGACTTTGAGCCTGCCGTTTTCGACCACTTTCCTGCTGTACGGCTTGTCAAATCTAACCTTCTTAAAGCGGGGTCTATTTTTGCCTCTCTTTCCGGCAGCGGTTCAGCAGTGTTCGGATTATTTGAGAGTGAGAGTGAGGCTGTGGAGGCTATGAAACAGTTGCCCGAAGCGTACCGCAAAAGTTTGACCCCGCAGGGGTTTTCAATGGAACAATAACGATGTATGGATGAAGTGGTTGAATAAGCATGATTACTCGCCGCCATATATATTAAACACTTTTCAGTATATATTATATATATTATCACTGTGTGGTTTGCTTATTTCAACGGCAAGTAAAAAAATTGAACATTGAAAAAATATCTTTCACTTTCCTTGAGCGTTGTTGTAACGTTGATCATACTGACTCTCCCCGCATATGCAGAGAATTTCTATTTAAGCGGCGATATCGGATCGACATTTTCCAGCAATCTGAACATCAACGGCCGCAGTGGAAATACCGCTGCACAGCAAACTCTCAAAGCCGGTATTAACATAGAGGGTGCGTTTGGGATGCGATTTGACAACTTCAGGGTTGAAGGAGAGGTTGCTTATCAACCACAAAAGTTAGACTCAACAGTTTTCAATGGCAATGTGCATATAGCTTCTTTTCTTGCTAACGGCTATTATGATTTTTACAAGGAAGGCATTCAGCCCTATGTCACCGCAGGTATAGGTGTTGGTTGGCACACTAATGATTTATACCCGGGAGGGCAGTGGATCAGCGGACGTCTCGAAAAGTTGGCATATCAATTAGGTGCAGGCGTTGCCATTCCAGTCGGTAACAATATCTGGTTAGACGCACGGTATCGCTATTTTGCCTTAACATCAGTTACTGAAGATTCATTTTCTTATACGCCATCAAACAACTCTTTTCTGCTGGGCTTAAGGGTTGGGCTGTAAGTTTTCTGCCTTAGATACTTCTTGTTGCAGTCGAAGAGCAGCTTTCCATTGGTATGTATATTTAATTCATAGAGATGCTGCTTATTATACGATTTTCTACTTAAAAAAACAGGTNACTACTTTCCNTTTATTTGTTTTTTCTTTACATTAATACGTGTGTTAACTGTAATACAGTTAGGTTTTTTTCAATNACCAATAAACCATATTGAAAAATGAAAAAACATCTTTCTTTTCTGGGAGCTGTTTTGACGGCTGGAGTACTGGCAGTTCCGGCTTATGCTGCTGATTCAAGCTATTATGTCAGTGGTGATGCTGGTGTATCTTTGTTCAGCAACATAACCCCAAAAGACCCTACACACAAATTCAGCAAGGAACCCTTACAACCAGCGCAGGCATTGATGTGCTTGGTGCTGTGGGTATGAAATTTGATAGCTGGAGGGTTTTGAGGGTGAATTTGGTTATCAGCGGAATAATGCCAAGCAGTTCTCAGATAATACGGGGTTAACTTTAAATGCTACAGGTAATNTCTCAGTGACATCCCTTCTGGCAAATGGGTACTATGATTTCATTGCCGGTGGAGTTAACCCGTATCTCTCGGCTGGTATTGGATGGGCCAGTGTGGGTATCAATAATGTTGGTGTAGTAGGTCAAAATAATAGCTTAACATCAGAATCTCATTCAGCACTTGGTTATCAGTTTGGAGCCGGTGTTGCCATTCCCCTGAGCAAAAGCATTGATCTTGATGCACGTTACCGCTATTTTGGAACCGGCAATATCAGTATGAATAATCAAGGTGGTGATTATAAAGTAACGGGTAGCGATTTTCTTGTAGGTTTGAGGATCGGGTTTTAGTCGTTACGATTTTTAAAAAGGAGGCTCAGTGCCTCCTTTTTTTGCGCCCAGTTAGTGTTCAGTAATTATAACTGCCGTCCTTGTGTAATGATGTCGTTCAGTTCTGCACCGATAAGGCGGAGATCTTCATCAAGAAAATGAGAGGAGTGCAGCCGGGCGCGTTTGACCTCGGCAAAATCAAGGAGTGCATCCATGGTTTGCGGTTTAAACAGGGGAGCAGCGCAAAGAAGGATGCCATCAGGCCCGGTAAGTGATGAGTTGCCCCAGTAGGTGAAACTGTCTTCATTGCCCACACGGTTCACGCATGCGACATAACTGCTGAATAAAAATGCATAGGTGGTGGCAATTGTCTGCCACTGGGTTACAATGGCTGGATTTCCCTTTCCTGGCGACATGCGCAGAGGGCTGGACATGAGCACAAAGAGCAGTTTTGCACCCTGGTGTGCGAGTATGAAGGGAAGTGATACATGCCAGAAATCCTCACAGATTGCCACACCGATTCGACCAAGCTTTTTTGAATCTATTACCTTGATCTTCTGGCCAGCGGAAAAATAGCGCAGCTCTTCAAACATGCCGTAGGTTGGCAGGTAGATTTTGCGGTGGACACTTCGACCAATCCCCTCTTCAAACATGAAGGCTGCGTTATAGACACCGTAGTCGTCGCTAAGCTCTATACCTCCGCAGATAATACAGATTTTGCGGCTGAATTCACGAAGTGGATCAAGTCGTGGGTCTTCGATATGCATGGCAATATCCTGTGCAGCATCCTGAACATTATATCCTGTCAGTGAAAGCTCAGGGA
>TBL_comb47_HYPODRAFT_10000400_pt1 | contig 57607 bp, 53 predicted proteins | sample TroBogypolimnion_40_FD_10682 | JGI IMG/M metagenome (IMG submission 10682)
ACAGCTACAAGGACCTGAAGAGCGACAACACCAACTTCGCCCTGCTCGTCTCACAGAAATTCACGGAGCCTTTCAACGCTCCCATCGAATACGGCAAACACATCGCCCGACTGGCCAACATGCTTACAAGAAATAAAATTCTGGTCCAGCGATTCGGAGATCTCGTCCGTGGCCGCCGTACCACTTACGACCGTCTCTTCAGGAACAATATTATTCCAACATTGAAGGATGCAGTCCCCGGTGATCTGAGCCTGGTCCTGCCCCACCGCATCCTCTTCGACATCATAGAGATGATCAAGTCACTGGATAAAGTGAGTCCCGGACTGGCAAGTGACGAGACACTGCTTTACGGCGTGGAAGTCAAATTCTACTCCAACATTGTCAAAGTTGACAAAAGCTTTCAAAGCCCAGCCGTGAAGAATCTATATTTTGGCGGCGATGGGGCCGGAATTACCCGCGGACTGATGCAAGCCTCCGTCAATGGGGTGCTGATAGCCCGTGAAATAGTAAAAAGTTTAGCCACAAAATCATGACAAAACCAGATATCCGCAAGCTTCTCGAAACACGTATCCTCGTGCTGGACGGAGCCATGGGAACAATGATCCAACGTTATAAATTCGATGAATCCGACTTCCGTGGAGAACGGTTCAGGGATTGGCCCTCCTCCTTGAAGGGCAACAACGATCTGCTCTGCCTCACCAAACCCGAATCCATCCGGCAGATCCACGAGGCTTTTCTGGAGGCGGGGGCAGATATTCTGGAGACCAACACCTTCAATGCCACCTCCATCTCCCAGGGCGACTATGGCACCCGGGATTTTGTAAGGGAAATAAACAGGGAGGCCGCAAAAATTGCCCTGAAGGCGGCTGCCAAATTCTCAACGCCTGAGAAACCCAGGTACGTAGCTGGCTCAATAGGCCCTACCAACAAAACCTGTTCCATGTCGCCGGATGTCAATGACCCCGGTTTCAGAGCCATCTCATTTCAGGATTTGAAGCTCTCCTACCGGGAACAGGTGGAAGGCTTGTTGGAGGGGGGAGTCGATCTGCTCCTGGTCGAAACCATCTTCGATACCCTCAATTGCAAGGTGGCTCTGGTGGCCATCAACGAAATTTTCGAGGAACATGGGCGGAAAATCCCGGTAATGGTTTCAGGCACGATCACGGACAAAAGTGGCAGGACCCTCTCGGGCCAGACCATAGAGGCATTCCTCAACTCAGTTGCCCACATCGACCTGCTCACCATCGGGCTCAACTGCTCCTTCGGAGCCAAGGATATGCGTCCCTATGTGGAAGAATTGAGCAGGAAGGCTCCATTCCGCATCAGTGTCCACCCGAATGCCGGGCTGCCCAACCAGTTTGGAGAGTACGACGAAACACCGGAGGTGATGCGCCTGCAGGTCGCAGAATTCACAGACAACCTGACGGTAAACATCATCGGAGGCTGTTGCGGCACTACGCCCGAACACATCCGGGAATTGGCAAAACTGGCTGCAACCGCGAAACCGCATCTCATCTCACAACCCGAAAAGGCTACACGCCTGAGTGGACTGGAGCCCCTCACCATCAACAAACTCTCCAATTTTATCAACATCGGGGAACGATGCAACGTAGCCGGATCCATCAAATTTGCCAGGCTGATCCGCGACGGCAAATACGACGAAGCGCTCTCTGTGGCACGCGAAATGGTGGAAGGCGGGGCACAGGTCATCGACATCAACATGGACGATGCCATGCTCGATGCAAAAAAAGAGATGGTAAGATTCCTCAACCTGATTGCCTCTGAACCAGATATCTCCAGACTGCCCATCATGATCGACTCCTCCAAATGGGAGGTAATCGAAGCCGGATTGCAGTGCATCCAGGGAAAATCGATCGTCAACTCCATCAGCCTGAAGGAAGGGGAGGAGCAATTCATCCGCATTGCAAACAAAATCAGGGATTATGGCGCTGCCGTCGTGGTAATGGCCTTCGATGAAGAGGGCCAGGCAACTACCTATGAAAAGAGAATAGCCATCTGCGAAAGGGCTTACAATATTCTGGTGGAACGGGTTCATTTCCCACCTGAAGACATCATCTTCGACCCCAATATTCTCACCATTGGTACCGGACTCGAAGAACACAACAACTATGCGGTCGACTTCTTCCGGACAACCAGTTGGATCAAGGAACGCCTTCCACATGCAAAAGTAAGTGGAGGAATATCCAACGTCTCCTTCTCCTTCCGGGGAAACAACACCATCCGGGAGGCCATCCATTCCGTATTTTTGTACCACGCCATCAAGGCAGGCCTTGACATGGGGATCGTCAATCCCGGAATGCTTCAGATTTACGACGAAATTCCTGCTGATCTTCTGGAACTCGTCGAAGAGCTGGTACTCAACAAACGCCCGGATGCCACGGAAAGACTGCTCGTCTTCTCGGAACAGGTAAAAGCTTCCATCGATAAGGAGGAAAAAATTGAGGCCTGGCGGGAACTCCCGCTGACAGAGAGAGTGGAACACGCCATGGTCAAAGGAATCACCGACTTCATTGAAAGCGATGTCAGGGAGCTGTTGCCACTGTACGACTCCCCGCTCAACATCATCGAAGGTCCCCTGATGGACGGAATGAACAAGGTGGGGGATCTTTTCGGATCCGGAAAGATGTTCCTTCCACAAGTGATCAAATCAGCCAGGGTGATGAAAAAGGCAGTGGCCTGGCTACAACCCTACATCGAAGAGGAAAAAAAATTGCAACCCAACAAAATTGTGGTGCGAAAAAAGATTTTACTGGCCACCGTGAAAGGGGATGTACACGACATTGGCAAAAATATTGTAGGAGTGGTATTGGCCTGTAACAACTACGAGGTCATCGATCTGGGCGTGATGGTGCCATGCGAAACCATCCTGGAAACGGCAAAAAAAGAGAAGGTCGACATCATTGGACTCAGCGGATTGATCACTCCCTCCCTCGAAGAGATGGTACAGGTGGCCAAAGAGATGGAAAGAAGAGGTTTGAGCCAACCTTTGCTGATAGGCGGGGCAACTACTTCTAAAATCCATACCGCTGTCAAAATCGCCCCGGAATACAGCAATACGACCCTCTATGTCAAGGATGCTTCCAGGTCAGTACAGGTGGTGGCCGAACTGCTCTCCGGCTCAAGGGATCTCCTGAATACTACCTTGCAGGAATACGAAGCCTTGCGGCAGGTACACAGTGCCAAGAAACCCAAGGAATACTATACACTTCAGGAGGCCAGAACCAGGAAATACAATCCTGATTTTATCAAATTTCCGGTAGCCAAGCCCAATTTTACCGGCGTCAGGTACTTCAATGATTTTCCGCTGGAAGAACTCCGGAAATACATAGACTGGACCTTCTTCTTCCTGGTTTGGGAGTTCAGGGGAAAATACCCGGCCATCCTGAGCGATCCGGACAAAGGCGAGGCCGCACGTCAACTTTTTGAAGAGGCCAATACCTTCCTGGATGAGATCATTGCACAGAAAATGATCAGTGCCAACGGGGCAACAGGCATATGGCCCGCAAACGCTACGGGAGACGACATCGAACTCTATTCGGATGAAACCAGAACCTCCCTGATCGGGAAATTTCATCAGCTGCGCCAACAGGAGAAAAAAACCGGAGCACTCGTTCAATTTTCGCTGAGCGATTTCGTGGCTCAAAAAGAATCAGGCATTCCCGATTATTGCGGTGCATTCGCCGTTACGGCCGGGATTGGCGTGGCCGAATTGGTCCAAAAATACAAGGAGGAGAACAATGACTACAAAGCCATCATGCTGGAGGCTCTCTCCGACAGACTCGCAGAGGCATTTGCCGAGAGATTGCACGAAATGGTAAGGACCGACCTGTGGGGTTACAGCAAATATGAAAACCTGACACCGGCAGAGCTGATCGCCTCAAAATACCAGGGAATTAGGCCGGCACCGGGCTATCCGGCGTGCCCAGAGCATTCAGAAAAGGAGACCATTTTCAACCTTTTGCAGGCGACCGAAAATACAGGCATTTCCCTTACTGAGAATTATTCCATGTACCCCAATGCTTCTGTATGCGGAGTCATTTTTGCTCACCCCGAATCAAGGTACTTTGGCATCGAGAAAATCGGCAGGGATCAGGTAGAAGATTATGCAGCAAGAAAAGGAGTTTCCACTGAATTCATTGAGAAATACCTCCCCTCCAACCTCAATTACGAGCCCAAAAAAAGGGGATGAATCCGTAGACCCATCCCCTATGCAAAAACCAGAAAAAAAAGGATTACTTAGCAGTAGATACGAGTTTAAATCTTAAGGTAAAATCATCATAGATTACCTTGTCACCCAGGCCCTGGAAGAAACTTCCCGAACCATACTTGATGCCGTATTTGGTTCTGTTGACCACAATGGTCCCAACAACTGTCAACTGACCGGAGGCATCCGTTACCTCAGCATCAAATTCGACAGGTGAGGAGATTCCCTTGATGGTCAAATCTGCCGTAAAGTGATAGCTATTGTCAGACTTGGCAGCTACATTCTTTACCTCCAGAGTGGCGGTTGGAAACTTGGCCACACCGAAAAAATCATCGGACTTCAAATGCCCGATCAGCTTTTGATTGTATCCGGCATCCGTCAGATCGACATCAACAATGGTATTCATGTCCACCGCAACTTTGCCGCCTGTAATTTTTTTGTGATCAACAGCAAGTGTCCCATCGGCGATAGCGATCGTCCCGTTGTGCTGACCAGTAACTTTTTTAGCCTCCCAGGCCAACGAACTTGAGGCAGGAATGACTTTGTACTCCTTGGCATACCCCGATGCAAAAGAGACAAGGAGTAGGGAACTCAGCATAATTTTGGCCAGGTAAGCCGACCCCTTTGTAATGAGATGGTTGTCTTTAATAAATCTTTTCATGTATAACTATTTATTTGGTGGATTTTACGAAGGTGTTGAAATTTTGTTTCAAATGAGACCATAGGTAGATGCAACCTAAAATTTGTATATTTGATCCCTCAATTCACAGTCACTTTTTACTTTATAGAATGAAGAACAACAATAACTTAACTGAAGACATTAGTCTAACTGGTTTTCGTTTTTTTCAGTCTCTTTCAGAAGATGAGATGAAAAGTCTCAACAACGAAAAAGTATGTTCTACCTACAAAAAAGGAAGTGTCCTTTACAAAGAGGGAAGTCGCCTGACAGGTTTTTATTGCATCACTGGGGGAATCGTTAAGATCTACAAGACCGGAAATGATGGAAAGGAACAAATCATCCGGTTTGCAAAAAAAGGGGATATCATCGCCTATCGGTCGCTCCTGAGTCAGGAATCAGCCTGCACTTCTGCCAAAACCATCGAAGAGGCCACTTTGTGCCACATCCCATACAAAACGCTGCTCAGTCTGATCGAACGAAATTGGAAATTCTCACTGGCCATGCTTAAAATCGTATGTGCCGAGTTAAAGGAGGCCAACGATTACATCACGGATATTGCACAAAAAACAGTCAGGGAGCGGCTTGCAGAGGTACTTCTGTTGCTGAAGCAGGAATTCGATCTGGATGCAGACAAGACCTTGCAAATTTCGTTGACAAGGGAAGAACTCGCCAACATGGTGGGTACTGCCACTGAATCAATTATCCGACTCCTGTCAGAATTTAAACAGGACAAATTAATCGACCTTCAGGGACGCAAAATCAGGATCATCAACCTTCCGGCACTCACCAAAGTGGCCAATCTGACAAAATACTAAGGATTACATGCTGATCCACTTCTCCGGATCCAGCTTGTCGTATTCGTACCTGATCTGGAACTTCAAGACCGTCTTGTTGTCATCCTCCTTGTCCGTAAAGATAGTGCCCAATTCTTGTTTGGTCTGGACCGCCTGTCCAACCTGCACAGATACACTGGCCAAATTGGAATAGACAGTCAGGTAGCTGCCATGCCTCAATATGATGGCCATGTTGCCACCGGGAATTGCCAGCACTTTCGAGACCTCCCCTTTGAAAACAGCCCTTGCCTTTGCCCCGGATTGCGTAGTGATATCAATCCCTGAATTGCGTTTGATCACGTGTTTCAACACCAGATCGGGATGTTCCCCAAAATGGTCTGTAATGATCCCTTTTTGCAAGGGCCAGGGTAATTTGCCCTTGTTCATAGAGAAATCATCAGATAGCAGCTGTTGTTCAGGTGTTGCCTTTGCGATGGCACCTTTGGCAGTCTTTGCACCTTTGGCGTTTTTGGCGGCGATTCTTCTGGCCTCTTCTTCTATACTCTGCTCAATGGCCTGCTCCAGCTTTGCCGCAATCTTTTGCTGATTCTCCAGTTTCTTCCTCAAATCTTTCTCTTTCTTTTGAAGCTGGGCATAATACTCCTTCTGATCAGCCTTCTGCTTGGCATACTTGTCCGACTGACTCTTTTTGGAAGAAAGTGCCATTTGCTTTTCAGACTTTCTGGCATTGAGATCCACCACCAGCTTTTCAAGTTTCTCCCTCAGGGTTGTAATCTCCTCGGCCTGAGTCCTTCTGTAATCTGCGTACTGCTTCAGATAGGCAAAACGTTTGTAGGCCTGGTTGAAATCATCTGCTGAAAGCAAGAACAGCAGTTGGTTGTTGGTGTCCTGATTTCTTCTTGCATACCTGATCATACCGGCATACCGGCTCTTGATCATGGCCAGATCGGCATTGAGTGAGTCTATATTTTTGGAACTTCTTTCGATGGTAGAATCCAGGTAGGTTAATTCTGCATTGATGTTGGATATCAAACTCTCCTGCAACCTGATCTTCTGCTCAAGCATGGTGAGACGATTGATGGAAGTTTTGGTATTCTGATCTGTCTCCTTCAGCAAATGGTTGATGTATTCAATCTCCTGCGTGGTCTTTTCCTTCTGCTTGCGCAGCTCATTGATCGATTTTGATTGCCCGATGGCAGAAAAAACCGCACCAAGCAACAACAGGAAAAACAAGATTTTTTTTGCAGCCACAACCATTGTTTAATCTTCCGTATTATTTTTAACTCTTTTCAACGCCTCCTTTTTATATTTGGTAGGAACGCTAAATCCAAAGTCATGCTCATCATTGATGGAAACCCTGGATAATTCAGCCTGTATGTCCAATTTCTCCTTTCCGGAAACAGAAATATGTAAATTACCGGGAAACCAGTTGTTACCGATGGCCTTAAAATCAGAATACTCGATGGTAATGATTCGGCCGGAATCAATATCGTGGTACAGCTCCTTCCTCACGACAAACAAATCAGGGTCTATGAAGATATCCTGCTTAACCAGGTACTGTTCATCTTTCCGCTGTTTGAAACGCTCCAGTTTGTCTTCATTGTTGACGAATTTCCTGAATCTGCGCTCCCTGATGGAGGATATCTTATACATATTCTCTTCTATGGCAATCACATAATCTTTAAACGGATTGTCTTTCTGATCCGACTTAATCGACTGAAGGTGGTTGCTAAAAATTGATTCTACTATTTGATAATCAATATCATAACCCACAAGGTCACCTATCTCCTGTAACAAACCAGACATGACCTTCTTTCCAATATGCTGAACAACCCGAAAAGAATCGATTCCAACTTCCAATTTCCCAATAGGGATGGCCAATTTCTGAGCTGAAATTTGTATAACGCTGTCTTTTCTGATCTTGTACATTCCCCTAAAGCTGGTTTCCTCACCATTGTTGCTATAGGTAAGACTCACCTTCTTAACTAATAGCGTATTGAATTTTAGTTCATTATCACTTACCAGCCTGACAACTCGCCTCACAGTGATCGGCTTGACCTTTTTCTCTATCACCACCTTCTGTACCTGTTTACAACCGGCAAGAAGGACCATCAGAATTCCCAAATAACTGATTAGTGCTATTTTAATTTTCACCAGAAAACAATTTTGTTAATATAATCGACTGCGGTTCGGTCGCTCAACTTTTTGAAGAACCGGCACACATTAGTTTGTTCATTTTGCTTCCGCCGGAGCGAAAGGTATGACTAAATTTCACTCTTCTACAGATTCAATGAAAACCACCTTTTTGATCTTTTCCGGCAAAACCTTCGAAGGATTGCCCATCTTCAGGGATTTCTCCCACTGCTTTACCGCCTTATCCTTTTCATTCAGAAAAAAGAGAATATCTCCATAATGCTCCACCAAAATGGGATTCTCCTCCGTGCTGTTGGAAAGTGCCGACTCCTGGTAGAATTTGGCCAACTGATAATCCTTCTTCTTGAACAAAACCCAGGCATAGGTATCCAGATAGGTGGCATTGTTCGGATTATTTTGAACGACCAGACTACTCAGCTTTTCAGCCACATCCAGCCTTATGGACCTCAGTGACAAATAATAGGCATAGTTGTTCATGGCCAGGTAATTCTGCGGATCTACTTTGACAACCTTGTCAAACCAATTGTAGGCATCCTCATATTTCTTCAGTTTGTAATAGGCCTCTGCCCGATAAGTATAGATCTGGGAAAGCACCTGATTGTTGTTGTTGGCATTGACCTCCGCCGAATCAAGAACGGCAAAGACATCCTTTAAAATTGTTCTGCTGAATCATCGAAACAGCATCCAATACATACAATATTGGCTGTTCAGGAAAATATTTGATGGCGGTTTTACTATCCGTATGCAAGGCTTTCCAATCCAGCAAATCATTGTCAACAAAAAGCAATCTCTCCCAATAAGCATAGTTTCCCTTGTTGATTTCAACGACCAGCCGAAGTTGCTCCCTCGCCTCCTTGTTGAGCTTCTTGGCCAGGTAATACTCCGAAAGCAACGCCCTCGGACGTTCATCATCCACATATTGATTGATGAGAATCTGGATAAGTTCCCGTTGCTGAACATCCGTCAACCGATGATCCTCTGTCTGGGTAAGCAACATATACATTTGGATCTTCGCATCCAGCTCAAGCGAAGAATTGTCAAATCCCTTCTTCAGGTGTTCATAGGATTGCGCATAATCCCCAACTACCCGATAATAATTGGAAAGTGAAAACTGCACAAACCCATCTCCGGGTTTGTACTGCAGAACCTTGTTGTAATTCTCCAGTGATTTATCCATCACACTATCTGCCAGATACATATCGGCTAGAAGACCATAATATTTGGTTTCGCCCTGAAACTTGGTCAGCAGATTTTCAATTTCATGATATGCCTCCGGCTTTTTCCCCTGCTTGACGAAAATGCTTTGTTTTCCCAAGGAAACCTGCTCCGTAATTCCCCATCTCTTCTCCAGTTCATTGTAGCAGGCCAGCGCCTCCTCCTGCTTTCCCGCCAAATTCAACATCTCTGCCTGGAATACCGGATAATCCGTATTGTCAGGTATCAGCAGGGCTAAATTACCAAAGGTTTCTGCCGCCTTTTCATACAACTTGTTCTGCTGGTAAATCTTGGCCAGCAAAATCAAATAGTATTGATTTTGGGGATTGAGTGAAACGGCCCTTTCCAGCATCATCATGGCACTCTGGAAATCCCCTTTCAGCAGATGAATGTTGGCAATTTCATACAGGGAGGCAGAGGAGGTTGGATCCATCTCAAGACACCTCGAAAAAATTTTGATGGCTTCCTCAGGATTACCAATGGTCCGCTGTTTAACTCCTTCAATGAACAAAAACTGAAACTGCTGTTTCTGATCATCGTTCAGCAAGGAAAAATTCTTGCTCTCCGCCTCCTGCTCCACCGGTCTGACCACCTGTTGAGGTGCCTTGCAGGAAACTGCAAGAGTAATCAGGATAGTTACCAGTATATATGTCGTAAGATTTTTAACCATTTTTCAATTTTTAAGCAACCTTCAATGCTTGCCTGTGTGTCCAAAACCACCTTCGCCTCTTTCGCTCTCATCCAGCTGAACAACCTCTTCCCACTCTACCTGTTTGTACGACGAGATAATCATTTGTGCAATTCTTTCGCCATTTTGAATGGTGAAATCTTCCTGCGATAAATTGACCAAAATGATCTTGATCTCTCCCCTGTAATCGGCATCAATGGTTCCGGGCGAATTCAGCACTGTGACTCCCTTGTTGATGGCCAAACCGCTCCTCGGCCTGATTTGAGCCTCATAGCCGTCCGGAAGCTGAATGAATAAACCGGTAGGAACCAATTTTCTTTCCAATGATTTAAGAACCAGGGGTTCGGCCAGATCAGCCCGAAGGTCCATCCCGGCCGATTGGGAAGTACCATACAGCGGTAGGCTATGTTGAGATTTGTTGACGATTTTTACTTTCATTCCTAATTTTTGCTTCTTAATTGGACCGGCAAAACGCACCGAAGATGCCAACGGTATGTCCCGCAACGGCAGTGTAGGAATTCATCTCCTGCTGCCCGGACGCAATGATAAACTGTTAAATATGTCCATGACCAGTAGTTGTCTGCTGGATTGAAAAAGTGATCAGGCTATTCCAATCTGATGCCCTGTTCGCCTCGCCCTGCCATTTATAATTTTTGCAGTCTGCCAATGAAATTACATGAACACATTGAAATACAGATTCCAACAGAAATTATTCGCAGGAAATCCTTGGGAAACAAGCATTTTTTATTCCTATTTTCCAATCGGCTAAGATAAGAAACATATTAACCTCATCAATCAACTTGTAATCCCTTTGGAAGCAAACTCTTTAAATCACCCTTTTCCTTGTACCAGATGAAAAAAATGAAGGTAGAAAAAAGAAGCGTCCTGAAACCCAAATTGATAATCATATTGTTAAAACTAAAATTTATCTCTATGATATACAATATGATGGCAAATAAAAAATAGGATCCAATCTTCCTCAGGTCATATTGAACAGGAAAATATTTCTGCCCGTAATAATAAGAGATAAGGGTAATTATCAGGGAAGAGGCAAAAAATCCGATCGCAGAAGCCATGTAACCCAACCTTGGTATAAACAGTATATTGATTATCAGAGTAATTACACCCCCTATGACAGAAAATATCGCTCCGTATCGTGTCTGATCAGTCAGTTTGTACCAAAGCGACTGGGTGTAAAAGATGCCAAGGAACAGATTCCCCATCAACATCCAGGGGACAATCCGCATTCCTTCGTGGTAACCAGAATTTTTGGAACCAATGAAATATTTAAGTATATCAATGTAGAAAAGGACACCGATGAATATCAATAATCCAAAGATTACGAAATAGTTCATGATCACACTGTACACTTTTTTGGAGGCCTCATTTTTGTAATGTGAAAACAGGAATGGTTCAAAGGAGAACCTGAACGCTTGAATGAACAAGGTCATCAAAATGGCCAGCTTGCCATTCGCAGAATAAACCCCCAATTCATACATCGGATCCTTGCCGTTTGAAATAAGTTCCGGGATCAATATTTTGTCAATATTCAACGTAACCATCCCGGCAAGGCCAACCACCAGTATGGGCCACCCGTAACGCAGCATCGCCCTCAACATCTCCATCTTGAAGACAATTTTCCGAATCCCCAGATCCGGGATAAACAGCAACAAAGTAACCACAGATGCGATCAAATAGGATAAGAAGGCATATCCAATCCCAATTTTGGGATCATAAAAATAGTGCAGAAAGGAATCAGGATGATGGGCAAGCACCCGGGGACATAGCAATATCCAGAATAAATTCAACAGGATGTTCACACCTATGTTCACCATCTTGAAGGCTGCAAACTTGATGGGTCGCTCCTGCAACCTTAATTTGGCAAACGGGATCGCCGTGATGGCATCCAATGCTACCGTGATACCCATCCATACAATGTACAAGTGTTGCTCCGGATAACCTGCCCAGGCAGAAATCTTTTCAGAGAAAACCGCAATTCCCAACACAAAAATGACAGAAGTTACCGTTAACGCAACAAGTGATGTTCCGAAAACTTCATTGGGCTTCTCACTTTTACTGGCAAAACGAAAATAGGAAGTCTCCATCCCATAGGTGAGGAGAACCTGAAAAAAAGCCACATAGGCCAACAAATTACCCAATATTCCAAATTCTCCGGGAGGAAATGTCCAGGTGTAAATAGGCGTCAAGAGTAAATTCAGAAACCTGCCAACAATGCTTGGCACACCATAAATCATGGTATCTCCCGCTAATTTCTTAAGTGCACTCAAGTCAATTTTTTTTTACCAATGATTGGCAAAGATAATTGAAGTATACCAATCCAACCTAACAACCTTTAAAATCCATTCAAGGAAAGGAATTTTTCTTGCTGCCAACTGCTCACTCTGCAAACAGAACAAAATAAGATTCTATTTTTGTTGTGAAAATCACAACTGAAAAGGAGATCTCCGCAGGAGAAAAATATAAACACCCTGCAGAAAACTTCACACAGCCCGTGAACAACCGTTTTTGCCATTGCTTGTTGATGATTAACCGATGGTAAATACCATATTTAATTCGCAATTAGTTCATTATCTGAAAATCGCTGAATTTACAGGCGGTTTTGAATTTCTTTTTCAACTTAATACCTCTTGCTCATGAGCCGGTTGACCATCTCCATTTTTTCATTGCTGTTTGTCTTCACACTTTTCATCCATTGTACCCCCTCAAACAGCTCTTCCAGACGACCTGTTACCTCCATCCAATTGGATCCACAGAAAAAAAATTACAAACTTGGTGAAGAGATCCGACTAAATCTGCAAACAAAAATAAAGGACGGTTCTATCGAAAAAATTGAGATTTTTCTGGATGGAAAAAAAGTACAAAGTTCAAATATATTAACCAATTCCATTTTACTCAAAACAACAGATATTGGATTAGGTAAACATAATATTAAGATTTCAGCTACAAAAAAAGACGGCGTTTCCGGGGAAAATTACAGCGAATTATTTGTTGCTTCCGACATCAAACCAATCCAATATACCTACCAGATCATCGCCGAATATCCACACAACATGACCCATTTTACCCAGGGTTTGGAATTTCATGACAACCAACTGTATGAGGGAACCGGACTGGAGGGATCCTCCTCCATTTACAGGATAAATCTTCAGAATGGAAAGTCAAAAGAAGAATATAAACTTGACAATCAATATTTTGGTGAAGGAATTACCATCTTGAACAACAAGGTATATGAACTTACCTACAAAAATGACATTGGTTTCGTTTACGACCTGAGTAGTTTCAAACTACTGAACACCTGGAAATACAAATCTGCCGAAGGATGGGGACTGACCAACGATGGTCACTCGCTCATCATGAGTGATGGTACTGAAAATATCTATTACATTTCTCCCGATACTTACCGTGAAGAAAGAAAAATTCAGGTGTGTGATGACCATGCCATGATGAAAAACTTAAATGAACTGGAATACATCAAGGGAGAAATTTGGGCAAACTATCTGGACCACAGACAATATCGTCATCATCGATCCAAAAACCGGGAAAATTACGGGCGAGATAAATTTAAGCGGGTTATCAGGGAGTATCTTGCAAAGCCAAAAAGAGCAAATAGATGTATTGAATGGTATTGCCTGGAATCCCAACACGGATAAAATCTACGTAACCGGAAAGCTATGGCCCAAAATATTCGAAATAAAATTGGTAAAAAGTGCCAACTAAAAGAGGGTCAAAGCATTTGAGTCTCCTCGGATCCTCCCTAAATGACTGTAAGCTATTTCTGTCACTTCTCTTCCCCTCGGAGTACGTTTGATAAAACCTTCCTTGATAAGAAAGGGCTCATATACCTCTTCAATCGTACCCGAATCCTCTCCTACTGCAGTTGCAATTGTGGAGATTCCTACCGGTCCCCCTTTGAACTTGTCAATGATCGTAGACAATATCTTGTTGTCCATTTCATCCAGACCATACTGATCAATATTGAGCGCCTCGAGTGAATATTTAGTTATTTTGAGATCTATGGTACCATTGCCTTTCACCATGGCAAAATCTCTGACACGCCTCAAAAGAGAATTGACAATACGCGGCGTTCCCCTGCTCCTTCGTGCAATTTCATACGCTGCATCCTCCTCTATCTGAATGTCAAGAATCCTTGCTGAACGCTTTACAATTCCAGTTAAAACTACAATATCGTAATATTCCAAATGGCAGGTAATTCCAAATCTCGCCCGCAGTGGCCTTGTAAGTAAGCCACTTCTGGTTGTGGCTCCGATCAGGGTGAAGGGATTCAGTTCAAGCTGTATCGATCTGGCACTGGGGCCCTTGTCAATCAAAATGTCAATACGAAAATCCTCCATGGCAGAATAAAGGTACTCTTCCACCACCGGACTTAACCTGTGAATCTCATCGATGAAGAGAACATCATTCTTTTCCAAATTTGTCAACAACCCGGCCAAATCACCAGGCTTATCCAAAACGGGACCAGAAGTCAATTTCAACTTAACACCTAGCTCATTTGCAATGATATTGGATAAAGTTGTTTTTCCCAGACCCGGAGGTCCATGCAATAGAACATGATCCAACGACTCGCCCCTCATGATGGCAGCCTGCACAAACACCTGAATATTGTCAATTATCTTGGTTTGTCCCGCAAAATCATTAAACTTCAAAGGCCTTAACTGACTATCCAATTCCCTTTCACCGTCATCTGCGTTAAGATCCCGTAAATCAACAAATTCTCCCATTCTGAATAATTTTCAACTGATGAATCTTGCAGATGAAGCTATTGTAGTAACCCATTTTTATCCAATCATCCACACACACAAAGTTATCAATTATTCATCTGCAGCCTATTATAAAATAAAATTGATTCCAATTTATAATAGTCCGGAGTGCCATTCAATTCGACTAAATTTTAAAATGAAAAAATAGCAAAACCGCTATTGCCAGCGTTTATGAGGAAAAAATTACTTAATTTTATCTATTCAATCGACACAGTTTACTGTCCAAAGGAATCTATGATCTCTATGAATTTATAAGCACTAAATGGCTTTTCCATGAGGTAATCCATGCCATTTTCCAAACATTTCTGAAAATCATTGTTTAGCGTATTGGCCGTAAAAGCAATGATAGGTGTAAATCCACGTTCCTTTTCCTCTTTTTCAATTTTTCTTATCTCTCTGGAAGCTTCAAATCCATCCATTACAGGCATCATCAAATCCATCAGGATAACATCAAAAGAGTTCGCCTTATATAATTCGACACCCTCTAATCCATTGTTGGCAATGGTCACAATGCAACGCAATTTAGATAAATTTATACTCATCAACTTCTGGTTCAATAAATTATCTTCAACCAAAAGTACTTTAATATTTTCTCTTATCTGATCAGCAGGTATCATTGGTAATTTTTCTCGTTTACTGTTGATTTAAAAATATTTAATGTTCATCGCAAAAAAGTGTAAAGGGAAAGGGACATTTTAACAATGAACAGCTTAATATAATAAATATTTTAATTTATATATACGAAATTATATATTTTTATTGATATACTGTTCATATTGTTTATAAAATTTGTGCAACTACTCTACTTTTGGATTTTTTAAAAGATGTCCAATCTTTATTAACTTTATAAAATATTGCTTTGTTGGTAATTATGGTTTTGTTAACAGGGTGTTGATTTTAAGTATAAAAGTTTTTTTTTTTGATAGTAGCGAGGGGGGAATGGTTGATCTTAATTTTATTTTTTTACGATAAAAAGGGTTTTTCTATTTTATCTCTGTTGCGGATTTTTAAATTTCCGGGGTTATCAATGTTTACGTACTTTTATAAACAGATATAAACACTATTTGTTTATATGTCGAGTAATTTATTAATTGTTTCAAATGACAAAAATATTGTTGGCCTCCGATCATGCTGGTTTTGATTTAAAAAATATAATTGTATTGCATTTGATAGCGCAAGGGTTTGAAATTCAAGATTATGGGTGTTATTCGAACGAAAGTTGTGACTATGCTGATTTTGCACATCCTTTGGCTAGAGAGGTAGAGAACGGTGACAATGTGGTAGGAATTGTCTGCTGCGGTTCCGGGAATGGTATCAATATGACTGTTAACAAACACCAGGGAATAAGGTCAGCCATTTGTTGGAATATGGAAACTGCCATCTTGGCTAGGACACATAACAATGCAAATGTTTGTTCTTTGCCTTCGCGTTTTATTTCTGTGGAGCTTGCCTTGGAGATTGTAGATATTTTTCTGCACACTGATTTTGAATTTGGCAGGCATTCATTGAGGATTCAGAAAATTCCAAATAGAACATAGTATAATACTTTATTTATGGCAGGTGTGTATGTTCATGTACCTTTTTGTAATGAAAAGTGTATATACTGTGATTTTTTTTCTGGAAATCAATTGTATCTAATTGATAAATATGTGGATGCATTGGTGAATGAAATTGTCTTGAGAAGCAACTACCTGGGGCAGGAAAAGATAGACACGATTTACTTTGGCGGAGGTACTCCCTCTATTTTGAACAGCGTTCAAATTGAGAAAATTTTAAAGCAAATTGCGAAATCATTTCAGCTGAATAAGCTGGTAGAGATTACAATTGAATGTAATCCGGAAAACATTAGCAGTCAGTTCTTGGATCAGATTTATAACATTGGGGTAAATCGTATTAGTCTGGGTGTTCAATTTTTGGATGATAAAATATTGAGTAAATTCAATAGAAAACACAGTAAGGCATTAATTATTAAGTCATTAGAGTGTTTAGAACAGTCGTTTTTCGATAATATATCTGTTGATTTAATTTATGCTGTTCCAGGTATTTCTGATGAACAATTCTTGGCTTCGCTGGAATGTCTGAACAATTATGACATAAAGCATTTTTCTGCCTATAGTTTGACAGTTGCGAAAAATACACGTCTATTTTGGAAAGTTAAAAGGGGAGAGGTTGTAGAAAGTACTGAAAATGAATTTGTTAATCAATATTATATAGCCAATGATTTTTTTAGGTCTCATGGATATGAGCAATATGAAGTTAGTAATTATGCAAAAAATGGGTATTTATCCTTGCATAATCTGGCCTATTGGAATCAAATTCCATACATCGGATTGGGCGTATCTGCGCATAGTTTTGATTTGAAATCGAGACAATGGAATCATACAAACATAAAAAAATTTATCAGGGAGACCGAAGATGGTAAGTTGAATTTTGAGGCGGAAGTATTGAGTGACTATCAACTATATAATGAATATATAATATTGAAATTGAGAACTTTAGTTGGTATTTCAAGAGCCTATATAAAACAGCATTTTTCAGATGAAATTGTTATTCATTTTGATAAAAGCATGGAAATTTTGTTGAGTAAAGGTCATTTTAAAATTGAGGAAGATTTTATGGCTCCTACACAACGTGATTTATTACTCGCAGATTTTCTTGCAAAAAATTTGATGATTTAATCCAAATATTTTTTCGTATGAGTATTTATTTTGAATGTGAAGATGTAAAGTTACCGGAGTTGAATTTTGAACATGTTAAGAAAATTTTGAAAGGTCAGGTTCGTAGCAAAAAGTTCAAATTGGGATTAATAAATTATATTTTTTGCAGTGATGATTTTTTATTGGATTTAAATATCAAATTTTTAGATCATGATTACTATACAGACGTCATTACTTTTGATTATTCGGATGGACTAGTCGTTTCAGGTGATGTTTATATAAGTGTGGAGAGAGTGATCAATAATTCGGCTATTTTTGGACAGAGTTTCGAGGACGAATTGGTTCGAGTGATTTCGCATGGGCTGCTTCACCTTTTAGGATTAGATGATAAAACTGAGGAGGATGTAAGGATGATGAGAAAGGCCGAAAATATTTTGTTGGAAAAATACCTCTCTCTGATAGTGTAGTTTTTGGTTTATTTTTTAGTAAAATTTTTTGATGAATTTTAGTGGCATGATATTGGATCGTACATATGATGTGATTGTCGTGGGAGCCGGTCATGCGGGTTGCGAAGCTGCAAATGCCGCTGCTAAATTGGGTTCTAAAGTTTTGTTGGTCACAATGGACATCAACAGGGTTGCACAGATGAGTTGCAATCCGGCTGTGGGTGGTATTGCAAAAGGTCAAATTGTTAGAGAAATTGATGCCCTCGGAGGTTTAATGGGAAAAATTACTGATAAAAGTTCCTTGCAATTCAGAATGCTTAACAGATCCAAGGGACCGGCAATGTGGAGTCCTCGGTCACAGTGTGATAAAATTAAATTCTCAGAGTATTGGAGAATTGAGCTTCAAAACAATGAAAATCTTAGTTTTTGGCAAGGAACAGCAGTAGAATTATTGGTGGAGGGAAATCGAGTAAGTGGTATTCGTACAGAAATTGGTATCGAATTTTTCGGTTCTGCTATTATTCTAACAAATGGTACTTTTCTTAATGGATTGTTGCATTTTGGTCAAAGCAAAAGAGAAGGTGGAAGAATATCTGAGCCTGCTTCATTGGGTATCACTGAGCAACTGAAGAATTTGGGTATACGTGCTGGTCGGATGAAAACAGGTACACCTCCAAGGTTGGATAAGCGAACGATTGACTTTGGTAAATTGGAGGAGCAGACTGGCGAACTCGGTTACCAGTTTAGTTACTACCATAAAAAGGAAAATGTTTTAGCACCATTGAATTGTTTCATTACCTATACCAATAATAGGGTTCATCAGGAACTGGAGAAAGGATTTAAGTTTTCTCCTATGTTTGATGGGACCATCAAAAGTTTGGGACCTCGATATTGTCCCAGTATCGAAACTAAACTGATTATTTTTTCAGACAAAAATATGCATCAGCTATACTTGGAGCCTGAAGGAGAAGATTCGGTGGAGTACTATTTAAATGGCTTTTCGACCTCTTTGCCTTTTGAAGTGCAGGAACAGGCCATCAAGCATATTATTGGATTGGAGCATGCTAAAATCATCAGACCTGGATACGCCATTGAATATGATTTTTTCGATCCGACTCAATTACTGCATTCTTTGGAGTCAAAACTGTTGACTGGACTTTTTCTTGCCGGTCAAATTAATGGAACGACAGGTTATGAAGAGGCAGGTGCGCAGGGTTTGATAGCCGGAATCAATGCTCATAGAAAGATTCAGAATTTGGAGGCTTTTGTATTGGCTCGCAATGAGGCGTACATAGGAGTTTTGATAGATGATCTTGTTACCAAGGGTGTAGATGAACCTTATAGGATGTTTACCAGTAGGGCAGAGCATAGGTTATTGTTGAGACAAGATAATGCGGATGAGAGATTGTCCCAATTGGGTTTTGAGTTGGGATTATTGGATGAAGAATTCTATTCCAAGTTTCAAACCAAAAGTACTTTGGTTGAGGCTGTTTTGATTAGTTTAGAGCATATTTCTGTGAGTCCTGAATTGATCAATAATTTTTTGGCAACTAATAATTCTGCTCCTCTTAAACAAAAGACTAAACTGTATCAGATTTTGAGTCGGCCTCAAATAAGTTTTAAAGAATTTCTCTCAGAATTCCCGGATCTCAAAAAAAGGATGGAGTTCATTCCTGAATGCATGCATCAAGAAATTATTGAAGCAGTCGAAATTCGAATTAAATACGCTGGATACATCAATAGGGAATTGAATGCAGCCGACAAATTGAAGAGACTTGAACACATTAAAATTGAGAATAAATTTGATTATTCTACACTTTTGTCTTTATCTACAGAAGCAAGAGAGAAGCTTACAAAGATTAATCCCAAAACCATTGGTCAGGCATTGAGGATTTCAGGTATTTCTCCCAATGATATTAATGTATTGTTGGTGCTACTCGGGAGATAATGTTCCACGTGGAACAATTAAAAAGATTACCATGAAAATTACTACAGAAGAGATCAAGAAATCAATACGAAACATACCTGATTTCCCCAAAAAGGGGATACAATTCAAGGATGTATCAACCGCATTTAAGAACCATGAAATATTTGGGTACATTGTTTCTGAAATAGGGAGTTATTATGAAGGTTTTGGAATCACCAAGGTTGTTGGCATTGAATCTAGAGGATTTATTTTAGGAAGTTCTTTGGCAAATGAATTGAAGGCAGGATTTATTCCAATAAGAAAGCCTGGAAAGCTACCAGCAGAAACCTATTCTCAGTCTTACGATTTGGAGTATGGATCAGATTCCTTGGAAATTCATACAGATGCCCTTGATAAGAATGACGTAGTGCTCATTCATGATGATTTACTGGCTACCGGTGGAACTGTCAATGCTGCGGTAGATCTCGTTAGAAAATTTGGTGTGACAAAAATCTTTGTGAATTTTTTTGTTGAGTTAGATTTTTTGGAAGGGAAAGAGCGCATTGCCAGTGATGTACCGGTATGGTCGTTAATCCATTTTTAATTTCGTGAGTAAAGAGGATTTTACATTACTTTTGGAAGGAGGCAAAAAAATTGCCTAATCAACCTGGTGTCTATCAATATTTCAACATTGAAGATAAAATTATCTATGTTGGAAAAGCCAAAAACTTGCGAAAACGGGTAACCTCTTATTTTGTTAAGAATCACGATAACAGAAAGACTGAGATTCTTGTTCGTCAAATTGAGAAGATTCGACACATAGTTGTGGACAGTGAGGAAGATGCCTTGCTTTTGGAGAATAATCTTATCAAGAAATATCAGCCAAAATATAACATCCTGCTAAAAGACGACAAGTCTTTTCCCTGGATTTGCATCAAGAATGAGCCATATCCAAGAATATTTTATACGAGGAAGTTGTATAAAGACGGTTCAAATTATTATGGTCCGTACACTTCTGTATACATGGCGAAAACCATTCTTGATGTTATCAAACAGTTGTTTCCAATTAGGAATTGCAGATTGGCTTTGACGGAAGTAAATATTTCAGGAAGGAAGTTTAAGCGTTGTCTTGAATTCCAAATTGGTAACTGTAAGGCACCGTGTGAACTACTTTATTCGAAGGTGGATTATGATGCCGACATTTATCATGTTAAAGCCATCCTGGGAGGAACGCTTACTCCTGTATTCAATTATTTGAAAGCATCTATGCAAAATGCTGCTGAAAAATATGATTATGAAAGAGCTGCTGAATACAAATCAAAATTGCAAATACTTGAAAATTACAAAAGCAAATCATTGGTTTGTAGTTCATCCATGACTAATCTGGATATTTTTTCTTTCCACGAGGATGAAAAAAATTGCTATGTGAATTATTTTAGAATTGTGGATGGATCCATCGTCAACACCTATTTGCTGGAAGTCAAGAAAAAACTCAATGAATCGAAAGAGGATTTGCTGGCATTTTGCATCGTAGAGATTAGAAGAATTTGTAAATCTGAATCCACAGAAATCATATTGCCGTTTTTGTTGGGGTTTGAATTTTCAAACATAAAGGTCGTTGTGCCACAAATAGGGGAGAAGAAGAAGCTCCTTGAGTTGTGTGAGAGAAATGGTAAGATGTTCATGCTGGAAAAGGCGAAAAACGAATCCGCTAAATCCCCTGTCTTAAAAGCAGTGAAATTGATGGAGCGAATGCAAAAGGATCTTAGGCTGGACAAACATCCCCACCTCATTGAATGCTTTGATAATTCCAACATCATGGGGGAATTCCCAGTGTCGTCCTGTGTTGTATTTAAGGATGGTATCCCATTCAAGTCTCAGTACAGACATTTTAATATCAAAACCGTAGAGGGGCCCAATGATTTTGCCTCCATGGAAGAAGTGGTGGAGCGAAGATATGCCAGACAATTAAGTGAAAAGAGGCAACTTCCAGACCTAATTGTGATTGATGGGGGCAAGGGACAGTTATCGGCAGCATATTCCATTTTGGTAAAGTTGGGTCTGGATAAGCAAATAGCCATCATTGGAATCGCAAAAAGACTTGAAGAACTCTATTTTCCCAATGATTCCATTCCACTGTATCTCGATAAAAAATCAGAAACCTTGAAAATTTTGCAACACCTTAGGGATGAAGCACACAGGTTCGGAATTACCTTCCACCGGAACAAGAGATCTGAGAAATTTACAGAATCGGCATTAACGAAGATCGCTGGTATTGGATTAAAGACAGTTGAAAAATTGCTTACTCATTTTAAATCCATGGAGAATGTTAAGCGGTTATCCTTGCTGGATTTGGAGCCGTTGATCGGGAAAGATAAAGGCCAAAAAGTGGTGGATTACTTCACAAGCAGCAGTGAACTAGATCAGAGATTGAAATAATTGTTGCTCGGCTGCATTGACAGGACCCATAAAAGGGCCTTCCAAAAGGGCAAAAATATTATGTGAGATTCCAATTAACTTATTAAATAATAATTTAATATCTGAATTCAATTCACCTTCTACTATAATAAAATCCTCTATGATTCCTTTTTCAACTTCGAGTTGGTAGGCAATTTTAGATGTTTGGGCCAAGACTGTATTTTGGTAGAGGTACCTGGGAGAGTAGCCATAAATCCATTCTGAGGTCCGATAGCGGCTGACAGCAAGATCAGAAATCAGCTCCTGCGTGATGGAAGGTAGGTGGGTGAATTGCACCATTGCTTCTTTTTTCACCAAGTATTCCGCAAAGAGGGTGATCAGGAGGAGTGGAGTCAGTCGGGCATTGACCTGGGAAAGGTTCATGACGGGTGATCGGTGTGATGCTATAGACTTATCTTTAAATCGTTCAGGATTTCCTTTCAATGCAGAAGACAAATGAGTCAAGTCGCAGTTAATCAGTAATGTGCCATGTGCAAGAACCCTATTTTTGAAAACGTGCATGGCGCTACCGGATATTTTATTTTCACCAAGCAGCAAATCATTGCGTGCAGAGAGTCTGATTTCCGGAACTAGTTCAGTAAGGAATGCGACCATGGATTGAGTGATCATTTGATAGGATAGGTTTTCTCCATGATCCATCGTTCTGATGTAACTGAAATTTAAATTTCCTTCGTCGTGGTAAACTGCTCCACCACCTGATAAACGTCTGGCTACTAATACATTATTGCGATATATATAAAGTGGATTGATCTCTTTTTGGGTAGTTTGGTGTTTCCCTACCACGACGCAAGGTTTGTTTACATAGAGAAACAGCCAGTTTTCAGTACTGGTCTTCAGCAGAATTTCCTCTGCGGCCAAATTCCAATAAGGGTCAGTACAGGGAGAGATAAATAGGTTCATTTTTTTGAGCCTATGATTTTGCTTTTCTCACCCGATAACATCGGATTATCATAATTGATTTTTTGGTCGAATTCGAAATCGTAGAGGGTGAGAATTCTTAAACGGTAATAGGCGAGCCAATAGGTTGCGAGTGAATTGATGTAATCAAGTTTGGCCGTCACTCTTTCTGAAGAGGCGATGTTCATGTCGGTGATGGTGATCTCTCCGTTTTGAAATTTTTTGAGGGCGATAATGTATCCGTTGGCAGCAACTTTATCTGCCTCTTCAGCTGTTTTTAATTGTTCCTTCAGGAGGCCAAACTGTTCTACCTGAACTACTACGCCTCTGTCAAAATCTTCAAAAGCCTGCTTGACATCAAAGCTAACCAAATCCCTGTTGGATTCAGCCATCTTCACGGAGGAAGCAGCCTTTCCCCAATCGAGGATAGGCACGCTGAAGGTTAATTGGAGCATCCGTTGGTTAAGCGGTTGTTGGTAGATGCCGGGGAATGTTTCAGCGCTGTTCGAGAGTCCATAATTGCCGGAAAGCGTTGCACTCAACCCGGTGCTCCTTTTTGCCTGCGTTAACTGGCTTTCTGCGGTTATCAGCCTGCGAAGGTAATATACCTGTTCGGAACGGTTTTCCTTGGCTTCCTTCAGGGCTTTCTTGGCATCAATGTCAAAAAGCGTGATGAGGAGTGGCATCTGTAGTTCGATATTTATTTTTTGATCTAGACCAATGTAGGATTTCAGCGAAAAGTCGGCGTTTTTCAGATCCATTTTTGCTGAACTCATTGATTTTTCCGCATTCAGAACCGATAATTGTATCCTTGAAAAATCATTGTCAGAGATTTGACCCAATTTCTTTTTTATCTGGGCGATTCTCAGGTTGTCTGAACTGTTGTCATAGGAACTCTTGGCCAAGTTGTAATTGGTTTGGATGCGCAGATAGTTGAAGAAGTAGGAGGTGGCCGTGTATGCAATGTTTTCGATGGTCTGGATGAAATTTTTCTGCGATTCATCGTAAATCATCGGTTCTGTCTTTTTTGACCATTTCATCCAGTTGTAGGCAAAGATCGGCTGGTTGAAACCGATAGAGAACGGGCTGCCCGAAAAGAGTACGCTATTTTTATTGAAATCCTGAACCTTCGAGAAGGAGGTCGATGCGTATATCTGCGTACCGGTAAGTGGAATGTATTGATTCAGGGATAAATTTGAAGCGATGGACAGGTTGGAAACCTGTTTGAATTCTATGCTTCCGTCGGGTTGGGTCACAGGTACAGTGGATTGGGTAAAGTTAGGTAGAGTCCCGCTCAGAATTAGATTGGGAAGAAATTGCTTGGTGAAATTCCTGTAACGCCAATAATAGCTTACGTGTTGGTTTTGAGCATATTTTAATGATGAAGATTGGGTTATGGCGAGTTCTACCACATTCTTCAGGCTCAGTCCCAACTTGAGTGTATCCTTGTTGGCATTTCCATCCTGGGCAGTCAGTTTCAGGCCAAGTGTCAGAAAAAGGACCGCCATTAACGCCAATTTTTTCCCCTTGCTACGCATAGATCATTCTTTTACTGTGATTTCTTCAGCGTTTTTAAGCTGGTGGTAACCACCCAGCGGAACGATGATCTGATCTCCTTCTTTGACACCTTCTGTAATTTCAATGTAATCGGGGCTGGTGTAACCGGTGGCGATTCTACTTTTTATCGCCTTTCCGTCCTTGTAAATAAAGAGGAATTCGGGTCTTCCTTTGTCGAACTGAGGAATGTTTTTTATTCTCAAAGCGTTCTCCTTGAAATTTTTAGCGATCCAGATTTCGATGTTTTGGTGCGGGATCAATTTGGGATGGGAACTCTCTTCCAAATGTACATTGAATTGAATTTTTCCGTTTTCAACAATGGGAGAGACAATTCCGATGTGTCCGTACAATTTTGTATCTTCCAGGATTGCATAAATCTGGGTGCCTGTTTTCACAAAATCGGCCATTTTTTCTTCGATCGAGCCGGCAATTTTAAATGAAGACAGATCGGAGATCCGCACGACCACCTGGTCCCTGTTCACTTTTTCTCCGGATTTGTTGCTGATAGCCAGCACAATACCTGAGGATGGAGATTTTACATTCATCTGCTCCAATCCGGCCAACTTCTCATTCAACTCTTTTTCCTGGATGGAGATTCCCAGCAGCAACCCCTCTTCTTCGGCTTTCAGTTGTTTGATCCGAATGCCATTTTTTTCTTTCAGCGTAAGCAGTTCTTTTTCGGCGAGGGCAATTTCCTGTTTGGTTTTCTCAATCTTTGCCGGTGAGATTCCGCCAACCTCAAGCAATTGTTGCTCATCTGAAAGCTGTGATTTCAAGGAAGTTATATTAAGTCTCTTAACCTCTTCGTTGTATTTTAGGTCGATTTTGGTGGAGGACTCTGCCAGATTGTTCTTTTCAAGACTGTTTTTCTTGAGTGACAGCTGATCTTTGATGTTCTCTATGTCTGTTTTGATTTGCTGGTCTTCCAAAACCAAAATCAGATCTCCCGTTTGCACACTACTTCCGGGTTCCTTGATGATTTTCTTGATGGTGCTTGGATAATTGCAGCGCACCAAAACTTCGCTTTCTGGTTCGACTACTCCGGATGCTTTCAACGGATTGATGACCTTTCCCTTTTCAACAGTCAGGATGACACACTGATTTTTGTCGATTGTACTGGGAGAATTTGAGCAGGAGGAAAACGAAACAAACATGCAAAGTAATCCCCAGACGAACTGCGCAGAATTTCTTTTGACATTCATAGTTAATAGTATTGAATGGGCAACGATATCCCCGGAACTTGTTAATGTTGATAGAATCAAGGGGTAAAGTTAAGCATTCGGTCCCAAGGATGAATATAAAATAGTTTAAATATTTATTAAAAGAGCTTACTGGTGGAAATTTAGAAAATCAGCCATTGGTTTTAATGGGACAGAAACTAGAGAAATATCAAAAGTGCCGAAATGAAAGTGATGACGACAACTGCCCATCGATAGGTCTGCTCCCGGATGGCATGTACGACTTTGATGCCAGCGTAGGCACCTATCATGACGAAGGGAATGGCCAGTGCATCCAGGAGGAGTGCATCAGCTTGAATGTTCTGCCATACAAAATATTGAAGCGGGAGCTTTGAGATATTGATGATGGCAAAAAACCATGCCGTTGTACCGATGTAGTTTTTTTTGGTTAGATGCATGGAAAGAAGGTAAATCGCGAAAATCGGTCCGGCAACATTGCCAATCATGGTCGCAAAACCACCCAGAACTCCAAAAATAGCTGCGAACCAGGGTGAGTTTGGAAGATCATTTTTCCCTTTTCTTTGATCATTCCAGACCATCAGGATCAGGGAAAACAGAACGGATCCCGCAATAATGTGTTTAAATTGCTGGTCATTGACACCGGATCCGATCCAGAGGGCAAGCAGGAGCCCCGCCAAGGCCCAGGGAAGGGCTTTTAGCAGCGGTTTCCATTCGGCATGGCGGTGATAGTAGGTTACCGCAAAAAGATCGGCTGTGATCAGGATAGGCAACAAAAATCCTGTTGAGGCCTTTCCCCCGAAAATCATCGCCATGACCGGGACTACCACCATGGAGACTCCCGGAACACCGGTTTTTGACATTCCGACCAAAATGGCACAAAGACCAATCAACAACAGATGGAGGCCTGAAAGGGAAAAATTCGACAGAAAAGCAGACATCATTATAAATTTTCCGGTTTGAAGGGAATTAACTATTTTTGCAAAAATTTTAAAGATAGTTTTTAAACGTTCAAATCAAGTGGGTAATGGCAACTTTAGCAGATTTTCGTAACGGATTGTGTATTGAGTTCAATGATCAAATATTCCAGATAGTAAGTTTTCAACATGTGAAACCTGGCAAGGGTCCTGCATTTGTGCGCACCAAGCTTAAAAACATGAAGACGGGACGGGTAATTGACAACACATTTTCCGGTGGAACCAAAATTACGACGGTACGGGTCGAGAGAAGGCCCTATCAATATTTGTATCACGATGAGTCCGGTTACAACTTCATGAATGCGGAAACCTTTGAACAGGTGAACATAGATGCTGCCATGGTTGAAAATGCGGATCTGATGAAAGAAGGTATGACCGTGGAAATAACCTATCACGCAGAAACTGAAACTCCTTTGACGGTTGATCTTCCACCATTCATTGAATTGGAAATTACCTATGCTGAACCCAGCGAACGTGGCAATACAGCTTCATCGACTGCTTTGAAAGCCGTTACGGTCGAGTCGGGAGCCACCATCATGGTACCGCTGTTTATCAACCAGGGTGATGTCATTAAAGTTGATACACGCGACCGTTCCTATTCCGAACGGGTGAAGAGATAAATTCGGATGACTTAAGCAAGAAAGCCGGTTGATGATTCAACCGGCTTTCTTGCTTTCAATGCACCTTCATTGGCCTTATAAGTCGTTAACTATCAAATAATCAACATGGCATCTCCATAAGTGCCGAAGTGATATTTTTCCTTGATGGCCTCTTTGTAAGCGTTCATCAGGTTATCATATCCTGCAAAGGCGCTCACCATCATCAGCAGGGTGGAGAGGGGCAGGTGAAAGTTGGAGATCATGCTGTCGGCCACGCTGAAATCGTAGGGAGGAAAGATAAATTTGTTGGTCCAGCCTTCAAAGGGTTTCAGCATTCCGTTTGTAGAAACGGAAGTTTCGAGTGTGCGCATCACGGTAGTTCCAACCGCACATACCCTGTGTCGCTCCTCCTTGGCCGAATTGACGATGTTCACGGCGTCCTCCTTGATCCAGATTTGTTCGGAGTCCATCTTATGCTTGGTGAGGTCCTCAACATCCACACTCCGGAAATTCCCGAGGCCAACATGCAGGGTGATTTCGGCAAAGTCGATTCCTTTAATCTCCAGTCTTTTTAGTAATTCCCTGCTGAAGTGGAGACCGGCAGTTGGGGCGGCAACGGCTCCCTCGTGCTTGGCAAAAACTGTCTGATAACGAGCCGCATCATCTTCCTCAACCGGACGATTGATGATCTTCGGAAGAGGTGTTTCTCCCAGTTTGAAAAGAGTATCCTTGAATTCATCGTAGGTTCCGTCGAACAGAAACCGAAGGGTTCTTCCGCGCGAGGTGGTATTGTCAATCACTTCTGCCACCAGGAGATCATCATCACCAAAATAGAGTTTGTTGCCTATTCTGATTTTTCTGGCAGGATCTACAAGTACGTCCCATAGTCTTAATTCTCGGTTTAATTCACGAAGGAGGAAGACCTCGATCTGAGCGCCGGTCTTTTCCTTGTTTCCATATAATCTGGCAGGAAATACCTTTGTATTGTTGAAAACCATGACATCCTTGTCGTTGAAGTAATCAATGACATCCTTGAAGATTTTGTGTTCAATGTCGCCGGTTTGACGGTTTAAAACAAGTAACCTGGATTCGTCCCGATTCTTGGAAGGATGGAGGGAGATCAATTCATCAGGTAAATTGTACTTAAATTTCGAAAGCTTCATTGTTGATGACATTTATATGTTTTAAATATGTGTATTGTTTATGGTTTGAAAATGGGCAGAAAGCATATCCGCTAACTCTGTCAGGTCTAAACTCCGTTCAATTGTATATTCTCCGATTCGGGTACGTTCCAATCCGATGAGATAGGCTCCGCTGTTGAGTGCCTTGCCAATATCCCTTGCCAGCGCACGAATGTAAGTCCCCTTGCTGCAGACAATTCTCAATTCGATTTCCGGCAAGTCAAATCTCAGGAGTTCTATCTCTTTAATAACAAGCATCTTCGGTTTGAGTTCAATCTCCTTGCCTTTTCTCGCAAATTGATAGGCCCTCTTACCATCCACTTTCACTGCCGAGTAGGACGGAGGTACCTGTTCAATGGCACCTACGAACGACGGAAGCAATTGCTCAACCACATCGCGTGTGATGTGAGACGTTTCAAATTGCTCATCTTCATCTGTTTCCAGATCGAAGGATGGGGTCGTTGCGCCAACTTTAAGCAGGGCAACATACTCTTTCTCGTCGGCCTGAATATCATCAATCTGTTTGGTCAATTTGCCCGAGCAAAGCACCATCACTCCTGTTGCCTTGGGATCCAGGGTGCCGGCATGACCAATTTTAAGTTTCTTGATCTTCATCAGTCTGCAAAGCATATTTCGCACCTTCTGCACCAAATCAAAAGAGGTCCAATCCAACGGTTTGTTTAGAACCAGAATTTCGCCCCGAATGAAATCAAAATCCTTTGACTCCTTTTCTTTCATTAAATGAACGGGTATCTTATGTAGATGATTTGCAGCTGCTTGTTGGATAAACTGAATCGCTCAATCCAGGAGATATTTTTCAGGAATTAGGCTGTTTATCAGATTTGGGTTTTTTCATGATGGCGTAAATTTCAAAAAGAAATCCGAACATCACAACGATGGGTGCCAGTGTGATCCTGCGAAAACTAAAAATGATGTCCTTGTTGAAGACATTGGGGTCTGAGCTTCCGCCACCTGACATCAGTGCAAATCCGAGTATGATGATACCCAACCCTATCAGCATCAATTTCAGGTTCTCTTTCCCAATTGCAAACCCTGTCGGGCTCGTCTGTCCGCTATTCTTGGCCATTTAACAAAAAATTAGTTATTAACCCGCAAAGATAGTTCAATAATAGAGTTGATCAAACTTCAGACGTAAAAATTTATTTACGGCAAAATAGGTGGAGGTGGCAGTCATGGCAATGCCAAAGAAGAAAATTCCGCCAACCAAAATCGCCATTGATGCAGAGTCCTGAAAGTCAATAAGATCCTTTAATTCAGATTGGTAGGAAAAGAAAATCATCAATAGGATGAAACAGGCAATGATGGCCCCATACACCCCGTGCACGATGCTTTTCATGACAAATGGAAACCGGATGAACGACCGAGTGGCGCCTACCAACTGCATGGAATTGATGAGGTAGCGGCGGGAGTAGATGGAAAGCCTGATGGTATTGTTGATCAGCGCTATGAAAATTGTAAACATCAATATACTCAAGACCAGTATAATCAGACTGAGTTTTTGAACATTGGAGTTTAGTTGTTTTACCATATTGCGCTGATAATAAACCTCCTGAACTTCCGGAAATTTAAGGAATCTGGTTTCAAGCAATGCCAGACTATCGGGATTGGCATAGGCAGCATGCACCTTGACGTCCATTGAGGAGAGCAGCGGATTGTATCCCAGAAAATCTACAAAATTCTCACCCAAATCTTTCTTCAATTCCTCGGCAGCTGTTTTTTTGTCAACAAACCTGGTAGATTTGATGAAGGAGGCCGCTTCCAATGTTTTTTGCAGCTTGAGAACATCCACTTCGCGTGTATTTTCTTTCAGAATCAGGGTGACTCCGACATTTTCCATCACGTAATCCGACAAGCGCTTGGTATTGATCAGCAGCAAACCAAGCAGACCGAAGAGAAAAAGAACCAGCGAAATACTCAGTGTCGTGCTGAAATAGGAGCTGAAAAGTGATTTTTTTAATTTTATTTTTTCTTTTGCCATGTGGAAAACGATTTGAAGCGAAACATGAATGACAGATCAATGAAGGTATTGCAGGTTGGCAGTTCTTTCTGCAAGGCTATGCCCGATCCTTACCACTTTTCAAATTTATGTTTTTATAAAGTACAAAACCAATAAATAGCAGCAAAAGGAGGGATGACATCATGGAGATCTGCTTTCCCAATTTGTAGGAAAGCGGTTCAAACCTGAAGGTGATATCGTAGGTTCCTTCCTGCAGCACCATGGCTCTGAGCAGGTAATCCGCCTGAAAATGCGGTACCAATTTATCTCCAACGTAAGCGTTCCATCCTTTGGGATAGTAAATCTCGGAGAATACGGCTATTTCGTTCCCTTTCCCAGAATAGCTATAGACGAGTTGGTTTGGGGAGTAACTTTTCAGGGAAATCTTTGAGGATGTTCCTGCGGCTGGAGTTACGTGACCCAGAAGGGATTGAAATTTTTTGTCAACAACAATTTCCTTGCTCAGATCTGCTTTGCCCAATGCTTCGTTTTCCTCGTCTGCATTGTTTACCAGACGATAGGCGTTTACCAGCCAGGCACTTCCCATGGCCTTCGAATTGGTCAGGGGAGCGGCGTCAGGATTATAAATTAAATATTTTGTATTCAGCATATTAATTGCATTGCATCCGATGAAAAGAGAGTCAACGCCACTCTCTGATTTCAGGGCATTCAATTTTGTGCCGATTTGCCGTATCTCATTCCCAATGTGAAAATCGATCAGTTCCTGGTATCTTCTCATTTTTGCACCGTGATATCCTCCGATGGACTGGTGATAATAGGAGGTACTGGCTTCATTGAAAGGATCGACCGATAGGTTCAAGACCCTGTATTCGGTCTTGTCCTTCAGAATTTCCTTGTCTGCCTTGGTAATCGGATAGGGGTTTCTGGCACTTTGTTCCTGAACAAAATGATCGTCGTTCAGGTATCTTTTGTTGACACTCCACATGTCTGCCAGAATCAGGATGGCGATGAATGGCAGGGCATAGCTGATTTTTAATTTCTTCCCAACATAGGCCCATAATATCGCTGCTACCGCGAGGATGAAAAGTGCCGAACGGAGTGCATCGGCTCTTAGGAAGGAGGTTCGGTCGGCAACCAAACCTTTTTGGATCCATTCCGGCATTTGGGAATCACTTGCTGAGACGAAGTTTCCTGACAATCCCGGCAGGAGGAAAAACAGCAACGATAAGCCGGCAGTCAGTCCAACGCTCCAGAGAAGTGCCTTCTTCCAGTGTACTTTGTCGATTTCTTCCGTGAATATTTTTTGTAAGCCGATTGAAGCCAGTAACGGGATGGTAAAACTGGCAATTACCAGGATCATGGAGACCGTTCTGAATTTGTTGTAACCCGGGAAAAAATCCAGAAAAAGATCGGTTAGTGGCATAAAATTCCGGCCCCAGGAGAGCAAAATGGAGAAAATGGTTGCAACGACAATGAAGCTTCTGACTGCACCCTTGGTTAGGAAAAGAGAGAGAACAAAAAGAAAGAGGACTATGGCGCCTGCATAAACCGGACCTGAAGTGCCTGGTTGTGATCCCCAGTAACCCGGGAGTTGTTTGACGATGGAGTTGGCATTTGGCACATTGTTGTTTTTCAACAGTTCAGCTGTCGAGGAGCCTTCGCCGAAGTCAATCATGGAGGCTCCGCCCTTGAAATTTGGTATCAACAGTGTCAGGGTCTCATCGACGCCATAGCTCCAGCCGGTGGCGTAGTCCTTGTCGAGTCCTGAGGTCTTGTTTCCTTTGTCGGCAGTTAATTCCGAAGCCCCACGGATGGAGAATTTACCATATTCATAGGTAGTCCAAAGTCTTTCAGTGTTGGCGGCAATGGCCAGCAGCGCAAATAGAAAAACTATTCCGCTTCTTTTCAAAAAGTCGTTGACGGTTTTTTCCCTGAAGGCAAAATAGAGCTCAGCCAACCCAAATATCAGGATGGTAAGCATCGTATAATAGGTGATCTGCAGGTGATTTGCATAGATTTGAAGGGCCAGAAAGAGTGCAAAGAAGGCACTTCCAATCCAGAGATTTTTCTTCCAGGCGTGGTAAAGCGCGCCGATCAACGGAGCCATGTAACCTATTGCAACGGCTTTGGTATTGTGTCCGGCAGCGATGATGATGAAATCGTAGGAGGAGAAGCCAAATGCCAGGGCGCCAACCAGGCTGATCCAGGGATTTAGCCCGAAGAGGAGCAAGGCGATGTAGAATCCAATGAGGTACAAAAAGACGAAACTGATGGGTCGCCAGTCGAAGAGGGTAGTGACGGCATATATGGGGGTAATCAGGGAGTAGGTTGGCAACCCAATGAGGTAAGCGGGCATTCCGCCGAACATCGAATTGGTCCAAAGGGCCAGGTCTGCATGTGTCTTGTTGTAGTCAGTAATCTCCTTAGCCATTCCTGTGGCCGTGTTGGTATCGTGCTGGTTCAGTTTCTTCCCTTCAAGCTGGGGGGAGAAGTAGATGGCCGGAAGGATCAAAAAGAGTAGAACGGCAGTAATATGCGGAAGAGCTTTTTTGAAGATTGGGTTTTCCATGGCTACGTTGTTGATATTCGGTCGTAAAAGTACATTTTTTTATACAATGGTTTTTCCTACTTTTGTCCTTATTTGAAAATTCTATCCTATTGGGAATCATTGTCAAACAATCCGTTAAAGGAACCATTTACATCTATCTGGGTGTTCTGTTGGGTTTTATCACGACGGCTATTCTCTTTCCCAGCATCTATAAACCGGCACAAGTCGGATTGCTGAAGATCATTGTTGCCTACTCCACCCTGATTGCCCAATTCGGAACGCTGGGGATCAATGGGGTCACCATCATTTTGTTTCCCCTCTTCAGAACGAACGACAAAAAACACCATGGTTTCCTTCCCTTTGCCCTGATCATCGGAATGATAGGCTTTTTAATATCAGTCGTATTGTTGCTGATATTTAAGCCATTGCTGATTGAAATGAGCCTTGAGAAGTCGAAATTGCTGGTTGAGTACATCAACTATCTGATCGTCCTTGTCTTCTTCCAGCTTTTCTTCTCGATTCTGGATATTTACTATTCCGCATTGATGAACAGTGTACATGGCACCTTTCTCAGGGAGATATTTCAAAGGATCTTGATCATCGTGATGATAGGGCTTTACTATTTCAACCTCCTCTCCTTTCACCAGTTTGTGTTGACATACATTGCTGCCATATCGGTACCAACCCTGTACATTCTTTACACGCTGATCCGGGAGGGGCATTTCACTTTGCGGCCGGACTTCGCTTTTCTGAACAGAAATTTGCTCAAATCCATCGGAGCAGTAGCGCTTTTCAGTGTATTGAATGGTTTTTCCGTGATCATGATTCAAAATGTGGATCTGATCATGGTCAACAAGATGCTGGGACTGGACGCCGCCGGGATCTACTCCATCGTTTTCTTTTTTGGTATCGTGGTGAGTTTGCCGGCTCGGTCGATCTATAAAATTACCAATGTGGCGGCGGCCGAAGCCTGGAAGAATGATGACAGAAAGACTTTGCGCGACATTTATGAAAAGAGTTGCCTGACGCTTTTTGTGATTGGCTCCTATCTGTTTTTGGGCGTATGGCTCAACATTGACAACATTCTTCAGATTTTGAGACCTGAATATTTGGCGGGGAAATGGGTGATATTTTTCATCGGACTGGGTTGCCTGCTTGATATGGCAACAGGGGCCAACAGCTCTCTGATGGGAACCTCCAAATATTACAAGGTTCAGTCGTATCTTTTATTGGTTCTGGTGGCGATACTGGTTGGCCTCAATCTTCTGCTGATACCGGTTTGGGGATTGACAGGGGCTGCTGTAAGCAGTGCCGCGGCACTTGGAATCCTGAACCTGCTGCGCTATCTGTTCCTCTATTACAAATTCGATTTACAACCGTATAACCTGCGTTTTCTATACGTGATAGCCTTTGGAGCAATTGCTTATTCGCTTGCCAGGTGGATTCCCGTGAAGTTCCATTTCATCCTGGATATTTTGATCAGGAGTACCGTTTTCTCGATTTTATTCATGTTGCCTGTCTATTTCTTCAGAATTTCCGTGGACCTCAACAAGGCAGCAGACAATGTGCTGAGAACACTGAAAATAATCAGATAACGGCGAACATGGAAAAGCACGCATTGGTAACGATCCTTACTCCCACCTACAATCACGAAAAATATCTGGCTGATTGCATCGAATCTGTTCTTGCACAAACTTATACGGATTGGGAAATGATCATCCTCAACGATGGGAGTACGGACCGTACTGCAGAGATTGCGGCTTCCTACCGGGATAAAGATGGCCGGATCAGACTGGTCAATCAGGAGAATGTAGGAATTTTCAGGCTCTCCGAGACTTACAACAAGGGGGTTGCCATGTCCAATGGCATTTTTCTTGCCATACTGGAAGGAGATGATTGCTGGGCACCGGAAAAGTTGGCCTTGCAGGTGGCAGCCCTTCAACAGAATCCCGCGGCTGTTTTGTGCTGGAGCATGGCCCGGTGTGTGAATGCAGACAAAAGCATTGTTTACTATACCGCACCGGATCTTCAGGCGGCCGATGCTAGATTATATAACAACGATCCTGTTGGGTCCATCATGCATATCTTTCTTTACCGGAATTGTATCCCTGCACTGACCATTTTGCTCAGGAAAGATGCACTTGCGCGGATTGGCGGCTTCAAGCAGGTACATCATTTGCCGCTTGTTGACCTGCCAACACTTTATGAACTTGCCGGAATGGGAAGTTTCGTTTTTATCCCCGAATTGCTGGGCGACTGGCGCAACTATGCCAGCCAGGTTACCAAGACCTATCCTGCCGTGATGACGGAGGGATTTTACCGGATGGCGAAGTCATTCCTGGCCACCAAACCTGCTTCACTGACACTTGAAGCAGAGGTAAAGCGGATTGATCGCTATTATGCCGGAAGAATGGTAATCGCCTATGCCCGTTCCGGCAGGTACAAGCTGATCAGGAAGGAGTATTCCTCCGCCAGGAGAGATTACCTCAGCGCCATCTTCGGGTTTGGCTTCGTGGAGCCCGTTTGGAAATTGAGGGCGGCAACAGGATGGATACTAAGTCTCTTTCATTTGGATGTGGAAGGATTGGCCCGAATATTGGGGAAAAGATCCTATACCGAAAAATAGCAGCCCAGGATGTTCAGCTCCGTTTTCTGAATCCGGGGTAAATAAAAATCCATCTTTATTTTAACGACAGGTAGAAACAGGCACTGTCGCCATCCCCGATCTTGTTGAGCCGTTTGGCTGCCTTTGCAAAATTGCGCATCTGCTTAGGCGAAAACATGGAAAAATCGTCTGAAAAGGGAAGGTCACGCAAGTACTTTTCACTCGAAGCAAATTGAACCACTGTGGAGTCGTACTCGATTTGGTCGATACTTAAACCCGATTTTCGGGCCAGCAGGTTCATGCTTAGCGATGTGTGCAGAAACAGGTGTCTGGGTGCATCCAGCTGGATCCAGTGGGTATGATATTTTCGCCAGGCATAGGCATTGGCTACGGGAATCCTGATTAGAAGTTTACCCCTGGGATTCAGCAGCTCCGCAAGTTTGGCCAATACCTTTTCTGGATGGTCCATGTGCTCGAAGGAGTGATGCAGCATTACAAAATCGAATGTACCGTTCATTTCAAAGAGATCTCTCTTTAATATTTTCAGGTTGTCTGTAACCAGAAGGTCTTCGACAAGGAAAGGGTCAATTCCCGTTAGATTCTTGAATCCACTGCGTTGCATGGATAATATCACTCGGCCGGAACCACAACCTACATCCAGAATGGAGGAATCAAAATTGATCATTCCCGGCTTCATCCAATGGAAAGGGTGGCGCAGAAAAAGGGAGAGAAAAGCCCCAATGGGATCGACTTTACCCAGGTAATAACGCAAAAGGCTTTTTTTCAGGAAAAAGACAACAGGATTCAGTTTGAATCCAAATTTGGGTTTTTGAAAGGAGTAATATTCTGATGGATAATACTCGGCGAGATTCGGGGGAGTTTCGACGATCTGAAGGCTATAGCAACTGGCACACTCCAGGTATTTGAATTCATGTCTCAGGTTCAGCAGCCGCTCTTTGGCCAGGTGGAGACGGTTCCCCTGAACGTTTCCACATATCTTACAGGCAATACCATGGTCCATATTTCTTAATTTTAAAGACAAACATGCAAAGATATATTATTGTCGGCAGTCGAAGGAATGGTAAAACTGTAGCCGGAGCCGAAAGTTCTTATTTTTGACTGAGCAGCTGGTACAGTGAATCTGCTCGTTTTTTCCGCGTAAAAAGCTTTTCCATATGCTGGCGAATGGCGGTTTCATCGGGAATCCCATCGCTCAAAATTCTGTGTTCAATGAGATCTGCTATCACCTGGGGATCTCTTTCCACCACAGTTCCTAAATTACCTACCACTTCCGGCATACCTCCTTCCCTGGTCACTATGGGAAAATCGCCGAAAGTCATCGCTTCCAGAATGGAAAGCCCAAAAGATTCGGAGCGGGAGAGTTGACAATAGACTTTGGCATTTTTGTAAAAATCAATGAGTTCTGCGTGTTCTACCTTTTCAAAAAGAGTCACATTTAAAGGAATATTTCCCAGTTTGCGGGCCAATATAACCCGATTGATCCCAACTACCTGGAACCTGAATGCGGGAAGAAGACGGGCCGTTTCGATGAAGGTGTCGATTCCCTTGAGGTAGAAGGTGCGGTCGTTGTTGATCAGGCCGACGGTCAGAATGGTGTCTGTTTTGACATAGGGGTAGCCGGCTTCAGGTTCCATGGATATGCAGTTGTAGATCCTGCTGCGGTTGGTATGTGGTGCAATTACCCCTGCCTTTCTGTCGACAAAGTTAGAGACAGGCAGCATCCAATCTGTAAGTTTCATCGAATTGGCGCAAAACCATCCGCGGAAACTGGAGCAGAAGGCTCCATAGTTCAACTTCCGGATACGGCATACATCATAACCTCCGATCACGATCAGGGATTTTTTTCTGAAAATTTTTGCGAAGAGAACCGGCAAAAAGGAGTGATAATCGGCAAACCAGCAATAAATCTGGTCGAATTTCCAGCCCCTGAACAGCAGGAAGAAAAATTGTCTCAGAATTTGCCAGCCGTTTTGGAAGACTCCCTTGACAGGCAAGTAGTGGTATTTTTCTACGCTGTAGGTAGCACTCAGGATCTCAAAGTCGGTTTGCACGAAGGAGGAGAGACTCGTGTAAACGAACAGAATGGATTTTTTAGCTATTTTTTTTTCACTCATGGTGGAAGTAGTATCCGTCAAAGGTATCCGGCCAATTCCTTGGTGAGGTTTCTGCGGGTGAATTTTTCGGTGCCGCTAGTTTCGCCAATATTTGATTTTTGCTGCTCTTTGTCAAAAAGCTCGAGGATAAATTTTTTCATCTCAGTGGTTGCATCGTAGGCAAAGAATTTTCCGGCGTTGCATCTCTTGATAAGTTTGTCCACATCGCCACCGATGGGACCGATGGCCAAAATGGGTCTTTTGGCCGCCAGATATTCAAAGAATTTGCCTGTGACGATTCCCTTGTTATCGGGGGAATCGGGTATGGCCATCAGGAGCATGGAAGCTCCTTTCATTTGACTGACAGCCTGTTCGTGCGGGAGATAACCCAGCACTTCGAGGAGTGGTCCCAGATCATTTCGTTCAAAGAGGCGTATTATTTCATCGGGAACATTTCCGACGAAGCGAATTTTAATTTGATTTTTTACGGTCTCGGGCAACTGGCGGATGGCTTCCACGAAAGGAGCGATGCGGTATCCCATAGAGATGGTTCCGCAGTAGGTAATGGTAAAATGCGCATTGGAAACTGCGGCAACCGTTGTAAAATCAGCTTCATCGTATCCATTGGGGAGTACGGCAATTTTCAATGAGGTACCGGGATTTTTGTTGAGCAATAGTTTCCCTATTTCCTCACTGACGGTAATGATCTGGTCGGCATTGGAGAGGATTTTTGTTTCCAGGTGACTGTCCATCCAGCGGGCCGGTAGAGAATGGTACAGCTCTTTGTAATAGAAGATGTCGGTCCAGGGATCCCTGAAATCGGCAATCCATCGTATCCCCGTCATTTTCTTGATGCTGTTGCCTATCAGGTGTGTGGAGTGAGGTGGTCCGGAGGTAATGACGACATCGATCTGTTCATTTTTAATCAGGTGGAGGGCCTTTTTCAGGGCATAGCTGTTCCAGCCCTTGCGGGGATCGGGAATGAAGAGATTGCCACGAATCCATCGGGAAAGTTTCTCAAAAAGGGTGATTTTTTTCTGGTTGGAGAATCCCCCGAAGGGTATATCCTTTTTGTTGGAGAGTTTCCTGTAAAGTTGATAGGGTTCGAAGGTATTGGTCTTGTATACCCTCAGTTCCGGTGCAATTTCATGTAGTAGGGACGGATCCAGTTGTGCGTAGGAGGCCTGTTTTTCATCTACCGTCAGGATGATCGGGAGGCATTCAAATTCGGGAAGATATTTTGAGAATTTCAGCCATCTCTGAACGCCTGCTCCGCCACTCGGCGGCCAATAGTAGGTGATGATCAGGATTTTTTTCATTCTGCAGAGCGGTTGGAAGGGGCGGATGAATGAAGGATGTTTTTTGTGGGAATGGTTGCCACAAAGTCTTTCAGGTAGTAGGGTTCGTAATAGGCAACGTCTACAAAATCGGAAGCCAGAAAAGCAGCTTCGGCGGCTCCAGCCATGTATGCTGCAGAAGTGGTAATGTGATCGAGGAAGATGGCATTGGGGTGTTGATGCTGTTCTTGCATTTGTCTGCCCCATTTCCAAAAAAGAGAATCCTATGGTGCTGAAGCAAGTCGGCGAAGGAGAGATGATCAATAATATCAGCCTGAATTCCCCTGATAATCTGCATTTTACTATTGTAAACGGTGGCATATACCTCCATTCTTCTGGCATCGATCATGGGGCAATAGAGCGTGGATTCATCTTCTTTCAGGCCGAAAGCAGCAGAATTGTTGATGATGTGGTGGGCCATGGCTTTCAGGGAGGGAATGGCGATGAGGGGTAAGCCGGCAGCATAGCACAATCCTTTGGCTGTTGAGACGCCTATCCTGAGCCCGGTGTAGGAGCCAGGTCCTCCTGAAACCGCGATGGCATCAAGGGTGTTGAAGGGTCTGTTTTTGGTTTTCATCACCTCTTCCACGAAACTGGTCAGCAGCATGGCGTGGTTTTTCCCACTTTTGTCTTCCTTTTCCCTCTGGATGATTCCGTCGATGGAAAGTGCCACTGAGCATACCTCGGTAGAGGTTTCCAAGCAAAGAATAGCAGCCATTTTTTTTTTTACAAATATCTAAAATAATAACTAATTTAAGGTTTTTAAAAAAAACATCCATTTCCTTAAATCCTTTTCGGGTTTTCTTTGTTTATGTGGAGTATGCTCGTGTTTATACAGATAGGATATTGGCTTAAACACAGTATTTTTAGCTGAAATTTTTATTTTAAAATTTACTATGGTAAAGGCTTTAATAATAGACGACGATTCTATTTCAAGAATGTTGTTGAGAGAAATTCTGAAAAAGACCATTTCGAACGTTGAGCTATTGGGCGAAGCGAGTTCGGTGGAGGAAGGATTGGCCCTGATTGAGCAGAATGATCCGGATGTGGTTTTCCTGGACATCAGTATGCCCGATGGCACCGGATTTGATTTGTTGGACAAGCTGAAGAAAATTGATTTCAAGATCATCTTTATAACAGCATACAGTGAGTATGCCATCAAGGCGTTCAAGTATTCGGCCTTTGATTATCTGGTAAAACCAATCAATGTGGAAGAGTTGACAAAAGCCATCAACAGAATCCCAAAAATCAAGAAGGTTGACAGCAAAATCGCGGTAAATGCACTTAAGGCCAATATTATGGCCAGCGGAGAGCATGGGGCAAAGACCATTGCACTTCCGGAATTGAACGGCTTTGCGATCATTGATGTCGACAAGATCGTCAGGTGTGAAGGGCTACGGAATTACACGCGCATCATTTTCAGGGACGAGGCAGAAAAGATTGTGAGCCGCACCCTGCTGGAATTTGAAAATCTGCTGACACCCCTTGGATTTATCCGAATTCACAGGAGCCATCTTGTCAATTTGGCGAATGTAGTTCGTTACATCAAGGCGCAGGGAGGCCTGGTTGAGCTGAGGACCGGTGAACTGTTGAAAGTTTCTTCCAAATACAAGGAAGATCTGCTCAATAAATTGCTTTACAATAAATTGTAATCATCCGGCTAGAGCCACTTCAACAATCTGAAATCCTGTCTGTTGGGAAGTGCGCTGTTTTTTGCATAGATCCTGAGTCCGTAGTTGTAGCTTCCTGGTTTTTTCAGGGTAAGCTGGAGGATGTAGTGTGCCAGGCTTCCTTCTTGGGTCTCCACGGCAAAGTCATATTTGGCCACGAAGTGAGGTTGATCAGTCCCGGTTGCAACAATCAGTTCCACACCAATTTCTCCCGGAGAAAGGCCTTTTAGATCCAGGGTTACTCTGGATGGGTAGGCTTTCCCCATTTCATAGGTATTGGTGATTCCATCCGAAATCTGGATGTTTTTTACTTCGATGGTGTTCCAAACATCGACAATTTTTGCTTTCCAGGCGGCCAGTTCCTTGGCTTTCTGGAAATTATCTGATTTCAGGAGCGTGGTGCGCTGGGATTGTGGAAGATAGTATCTGGTAAAGTAATCCTTCATCATCCTTTTTGTAGTGAATTGTGGCACTACTTCGGCAAATGTGTTCTTGATGAAGTCGACCCAAAGTACGGGGATATTTTTATCATTCCGGTAATAATAGGCCGGGACTATTTCGTTTTCAAGGATTCCATAAATTTCTTCCGAATCCAGTTCGTCCTGCAGTTCGGGAATGTCGAATGAATTTTCGAGTGGAAGGGCCCATCCGGCATCCTGTTTGTAGCCTTCTACCCACCAACCGTCGAGTACGGAAAAGTGCAGTGTACCGTTCATCACCCCCTTTTCTCCAGAGGTACCGGAAGCTTCCAATGGACGTGTCGGGGTATTCATCCAGACGTCGCAGCCCTGTACGAGCATCTTTGCGATGTTCATGTCGTAGTTTTGAAGGAAAAGGATACGTCCAACAAATTCGGGTCTTTTGGAGATATCGATGATGTATTTGATGAGGTCCTGCCCCGCCTTGTCGGCCGGGTGGGCTTTTCCGGCGAAGAGAAACTGTACGGGGCGATCCGGATTGTTGATGATCTTGGCCAGACGGTCGAGATCTCTGAAGAGCAGATGGGCTCTTTTGTAAGTGGCAAACCGTCGAGCAAATCCTATGGTCAGCGCTTTCGGATTGAGTTTGGATATGGCTTCGGAGATGTATTTGGGATTCTCATTCCGTTGGATGTGAATGTCCGTGAACCTTCTTTTGATGTATTCAATCAGTTGTTCACGAAGTTTGGATTTGGTATCCCAGATCAGTTTATCCTGAACTTTGTAAATATTTCTCCAGGCGCGCATCTCCCCGCCTTCTTCGTATTCGTGGATATCCTCGGCCATCTCTTCGGCAGAGAGGATCTGATCGTGCACAACTTTCCATCCGGGTGCCGCCCAGGTTGGGTAGTGGACGCCGTTGGTAACATATCCGATGTTGTCGAGTTCTTCGGGGAGGAAGCCTTTGTAAAGTTCGCTAAGCAACTGTTTGCTGACGTCACCGTGAAGTTTGCTAACCCCGTTGATGGATTGTGAAAGATTGGCGGCCAGAAAGCTCATGTTAAACCTCGATTCGATGCTGTCGGCTTTGCCGAGTAACATCAACTCCTCCATGGAAATGCCCAATTGAAGGGCAACTGGATTCATGAAGGAGGTGAAAAGTTCGTCGGGGAAGGAGTCGTGGCCGGCAGGGACCGGAGTATGGGTAGTAAAGAGGGTGGAGGACCTTACGATCTCTTTGGCTTCTGAATAATTCAGCGCAAATTTATTCTTGATCAGGCCGATTCGCTCCAGCCCAATGAAAGCGGCATGACCTTCGTTGCAATGGTAAATGTCGAAATCGATGCCCAATTTTTCAAGGGCACGAATGCCCCCGAGACCAAGGATCATCTCCTGTTTCAATCGATTTTCATTGTCGCCGCCATACAGGTGATGGGTGATCGATCGATCCGCTTCCTGGTTGTGTTCGGAATCTGTGTCGAGCAGGTACAGTTTGACATTGCCAACATTGACGTACCAAACTCTGACATAAACGGAAGCATGAGGCAACTGGACTTCCACGGAGATCCAATCTCCTTTTTCGTCGAGGGCAGGCTGGATCGGTATTTTGGAGAAATGTTCGGGTTCGTAAACGGCGAGTTGTTCTCCATTGGAGGAGATCACCTGTTTGAAATAGCCGTATCGATAGAGCAGGCCAACCGCGGTCATGTCTACTTTTGAATCACTTGCTTCTTTCAGGTAATCACCTGCAAGCACACCCAATCCGCCTGAATAGATTTTCAGGCTTGAATGGAGACCAAATTCCATGCTGAAGTAGGCAATTTTCGGTCCGCGTAATTTTTTCCGCTCTTTCAGGTATTTTGTGAACTGCAATTCAACCGATTTCATTCTGAGGATGAACGATTCGTCTGATTTGAGTTCCAGAAAGCGATCGTGACTGGTTTGTTCCAGCAATATGATGGGATTGTGTTCACACTTGTCCCAAATCAGGGGATCAATCTCATAGAAAAGGGCGCGGGCGTCCACGCTCCATACCCACCACAAATTCCTGGACATGGTTCGTAAAAAATTCAGTTCAACCGGTAAGGCTGACTCTACGATGATTTTCTTCCAGGTTGGGTTGCTATTCTCGGGTTGTCTCAGATTTTTAAAGTAGGTCTCTTCCATTCTGTCAAATAAATTAGCTCAAAGGACGATTCGGTGTTCTCCTTTTTATTGAATCGCAATGATACCAATTTCGAGGAATATATTGTGTAAGATGACGCCGAATAGTAATACTTTTAGCGTATTTATAACATTCCCTTCACATTAAGCCGATTATTTGGTGGTTGGTTTCCTGGTGGTTTTTGGTTTAATTTCAGTTTTTTTCACCGTTTTTGTTTTGGGTTTTGCGGTGATGGCCACAGGATTTTTGATTTTTCTCAATTCAAGTTCAGCCTGCTCCAGTTTTTTCGATTTCTCCTCGATGATCAGCCTTAATTTTGTCAATTCTGCTTCATTTTCATCGATGGGTACCAGAATATTCAACCTGAGTGTAAAATCGCTGAGTACATTCATGTAGTTGATGAAGGCTTCATAAGGATTCCCGTAGGGGTTGAAAAATTTGTGAACTTCTCCATCGGAGAAAAACTTGGTACACATGTAATAGAGGTGGTCGTTCGATTGAAGGTAGAGCCAATCCTTCTGAATTTTTTGATCTGTACATTTTTTCACCCTTTCCTTCAGGGCATAAAGGTGATTGAATGCCTCCTTCTGCAACTCATTTCCCAGCCAGGCAGAGAGGTCGCGCTCCTCATCGGCCCAGGAGATGGGGTGAAGGACGTGAACTGCAGAGACGGGCTGCAGGGTTTTCACCACTTCACTTGGTGTGGAGAAGGTAAGCTCTTTGGTTTTAAGGATCATTTCGGGAAGGCTTTCCAGAAAATCAAAGATGCCTGATTTTTTCTTCTGAATTTCTCCGAACGTTTCATAGTTCAGGAAAATATTCACAAGTTCTTCATTTTTTGGAAGATCAACCAACCAGTTTGTCATCTTCGCGGCAGTTAGCGGATATTCGTTCCAAGAGGAATTGGAAAAGCGGAAAGAGAGGTCGTCGCTAAGCCTGTGGTTGCGCATCAGGACTTTCTGTCGTGGGTTGAGGGCATTGCAGTAGAGGTAGTTGGGACTCTTCCATCCCAGGATGTGTTTGGCCCCTTCAGTCAGGACAGTTTCAAATCCCATTCTGTAGATCAGATCCCCGAGTTCATCCGAATAGATCATCTCCGAGTTTCTGAAAACTTTAGGTTTCTGACCGAAAAACAACTCGATCAGATCGTCGTGCGCTTTGACCTGTTTGGCAAACAGCTGCTCATCGACCAGGGAGACCAGCGAATTGGCATAGGTTCCGGAAAGAAATTCCACTGCACCCGTGGCTGCCAGCTCCTTGAAGGAGTCGATTACTTCCGGTGCCAACAGCCTGAACTGATCGAGGGCAACGCCGGAGATGGAAAAGGAGACCTTGAATTTTCCCTTGCACTTCTTGATTTGCTTCAGGAGAATATTGTTAGCAGGTAAATAGCAATTATCAGCGATCTTTCGCAGGATGGTTTCGTTGGCATAGTCATCGTAATAATAGGAATCATTTCCGATATCGAAAAAACGATACTTGCGGTAGCGGAAGGGCTGGTGAATCTGGAAATTTAGGCAGATTGTCTTCATGGGTTGAACTATTATCGATGTAATATTATCTGATTGCTTTTTTATAAACTTCACGAACATGGGCAGCAGAGTGTTTCCATTGCAGACTATCTACCTCTTCCCTGCCATATTTTCTGAACATCGTATGGAGTGCAGGATACTTGATGATTCCGTAAATGGCATCTGCCATGGCATTGATGTCCCAAAAATCCACCTTGATGGCATGGGTGAGAATCTCGGCCACTCCCGATTGTTTGGAAATAATGACGGGGACATCAGTCATCATTGCTTCCAGTGGAGAGATTCCGAAGGGCTCAGAGACGGAGGGCATCACATAGACGTCACTCATCCTGAACATGTCGAAGACATCATCTCCGTGAAGAAATCCTGTATAGTGAAACCTGTCTGAGATACCCAGACGTGCGGTTCTTCGGATCATTTTTTCCATCATGTCACCGCTGCCAGCCATCACAAACCGCACATTGTCTGTTCGCTTCAATACCTGGTAAGCGGCTTCTATGAAATATTCGGGACCTTTTTGCATGGTGATGCGCCCGAGAAAAGTGACGATTTTGTCGTTTATTCCTCTTTTAAACGGCTCGCTTTCCTTGTTTTCAACAGGTTCGACCGCGTTGTAAACTGTGGTCACCTTATTGGGATTGATGCCATATTTTTCAATGACAATCTTCCTGGTCAGATTGCTGACGGTAATAATCTGGTCGGCTACTTCCATTCCTTCACGCTCGATGGCATATACTTTTGGATTGACGCTGCCTCCGCTTCTGTCAAAGTCGGTTGCATGTACGTGAATCACCAGCGGTTTGCCGCTCACCCTCTTGGCAGCGATGCCGGCGGGATAGGCCAGCCAGTCGTGTGCGTGGATGAGGTCAAAATCATATTCCCGGCCAATGTACTCTGCGACTATGGCATAGTTGGCAATCTCTTCGTGCAGGTTGGCCCCGTATTTGCCGGAAAATGGGATTTTACCCTGTGCATCAGTCTGCACGAATCTGGTGGATGAGGAGAAACGTTGCTGTGTCAGTTGCCAAAACTCCTCGGGATCGGCATAGGGAACGAGATTTGATCTTACTTCTGAAAAATCAATCTGTTTGTCGCTGTTGTGAACATTTATGTGTTTTCGGGTGATGGTGATTTCATTGGCGCCGATAATTTTCTTGACGGCTGTATCATCTTCATCTCCATAGGCTTTCGGGACCACGAAAAGGACTTCAATGTCGTCGAACTGGGCCAAACCCTTGGTAAGGCCAAAACTTGCTGTACCCAATCCACCGCTTATATGAGGGGGAAATTCCCATCCAAACATCAGTACCTTCATAGCTTGGGTTTAGTTAGCTTTTGTTTTGTGTTCTTCTTCAAATTTCTCTACAATCGCATTGGCCAAGATCACACCGGCTACGTTACTCGCCTGTGAAATGGAGCCCCTTGCCGTATGTGGCGGGTTTCCGTCATAAGCCTCGGAAAGGGTTCCGATACAATCCTCTGACATCTCATTCTTGAATCCTTCCAGACAATTTTTTGCAAAGGAGAGTCCGCCGGCTTTGTGAATATCCAGATAGGCTTTAACGAAGGGATAGATCAGGAAGGGGTAGACCGTTCCCTGGTGTGCCACCTCTGAAAAATCATCCGCACGCAGGCCCGAAACCCCCTTGTAGGAAGCATCTTCGGGAGAGAGCGTCCGGATGCCCACAGGTGTTAACAAGTTGTTTCTTACCTTGCTGACAATTGATTTTTTCTGGCTGCGTGAGAGTGGAGAGAAATCCAATGCGGCGGCCAGCAGCATATTGGGCCGTACTGACCAATCCTTGTAATCTCCGTCAATATAATCGGCAAGCATGCCGCAATCTTCACACCAAAAATTCGTCAGAAACGATTCTGAAATCTGGGCAGGAAGTTCCTTCCATGCCTTGACAAATGCTTTGTCTCCGGCAGCAGAGGCAAGTTCGAGGGCGAAACAGACGGCATTGTACCACAATGCATTGATTTCAACAGCCAACCCACCTCTTTGTGTAACCGGAACTCCATCCCTGTACTCATCCATCCAGGAGAGGGCGACACCCTCTTTCTTTGCGTGGATCAAACCGTTTTCCTGCATGTGGATGTTAAAATCGGTTCCTTCACGGTAGTTGTTCAGTATCTCTTTCAATGCCGGACCATAGACGGTCCAGATCTCTTTTGCCGATTTAAATTTTGTGAGTCTTTGCAGGGCATTGAAAACAAGCAATGGAGCATCGGCGGCATCGTAAAAACTTTCCTGACCTGCATATTTGGGCAGAAGTCCGCCCTTCAGCCGTTTGAGGTTTGTTTGCAGGACTGCTTCAAAATTTTTCACGTCACCCTGCAGCAGGAAGATCCCCGGCAGGGCCGTCAGGGTCTGTCTGGAAATGGACTCGTACCAGGGGTAACCCGCAATGAGATCAAAGCCATCCTGCCTTTCCCAGAGGAATTGCTTGCCCGAATTTAACAGGCAATTGATGAATGAGTCTCTGGGAATGCGTAATTTTTTCTCGCTTTCGTATCTTTTGAAAAAGGTCGCCGGTTTTTGCTCGATCGTTGAGGCAGAAAAAATAATGGATTCGCCTTTTTTGATGGAGACTTCAAAATAGCCCGGAACAAAAAGGTCTTCCTGAAATTCGTAACCCCTCTCCTGCTCCCGGATGTACTCAATGTTTTTGTACCAGTCGGGTACCGGAACAAAATCACATTCCTTCGAAAGCTGCATGAAAAAATCGGGATAGCTTTCGTAGAGCTTCATGCGAATTCCGTTGGGAACCTGCGTGTACTTGGAGTTGGCATACAAGTTGGCCTTGCTGAGTGAATGAACATTTCTGAAAGCCAGAAATGGTTTGAACCGCAGTTTGGTTGGGCTGTTGGCCTCCTCCAGGGTGTACTTGACCAAAACGGTATTTTCATGCTCAACGAGTAACCGGGTTCTGGTAAGGATCACCCCTCCTACTCTGTAAGTGTGTTTTTGGATGGTATCAAATTCAAAATTCCGGATGTATTTATGTCCTTTCGGCTCATAAAAATCTCCCGGGTATTTGTGAATACCTAAATTGAACTGGGTTTCGTGCTGAATGACCGATTCATCCAGCGAAGAGAGGAGCACGTGCTTGCCGCCATCCAACTCATCGAGACGGACAACCAACAGACCGTGGTATTTTCGTGTATTGCACCCTGCCAGTGTCGTGGAAGAATAGGCACCTCCCCGGTTGGTTCGCAAGGTTTCGCGATCCAGGGAATAGGATAAATTGACCAGTTTATCTTTATCAAAATTCAGGTATCCCATATTTTCGAACAATTAGAATTGAATGACGGAATGCTATTGAAGATCAGTGCTAGAATGCTTAAAAATAAACAAAGGTATGATTAAAAAAAAGTTATGAACCCTTTTTTTGATTGATTTCAATTATTAAATCATTAAGATTTACCCCGGTGTGGCTAGCTATCAGCTTCTCTACCTCCTCTTCCAGCTTTTTCAGAACCTTCAGGTAGGCAGGACTCTTGGCTTGAAAAGGTTTATGAGCCAATGTTTTAACAATTTTTTCCATGGCAATTCTGATTTCATTGCTTTCATCGTCGAGAAAAGCGGCATTAAATTTTTCCTGAACAAAGGTGGTGGCCAATTCGCTCAGGTGCAACATATCTGTCGCATAAAACCGATAGTCCCTGAGTTCATCCATCACCAGTTCAAAAGCGGGGAAGTAGGTAATTCTGTAGGTTCCGAAGCGGGAGATCAATCTGTCGACCAGCAGGAAAAGGCCTGATTTGCTTACCTGATTCTCATAGCTTCCATCTTTCAGATGGCGGATCGGACTAATTGTCAGGACTATCCGGAGCTCCGGATTGAGGTCAAACAGGTTGTTGAGGCGCTCTTCCCAAAGCTCTGCCATCCAGTCGACTGTGAGCCGCTCGCGAGAAAACATGCTGGCAGGGAGTTTATGGCAGTTCCCGACGATGGTTTTGGATTCATTTTCTCGAAAGACCCACGATGTGCCAAAAGTGAGAAAGAGGTGCGAGGCAGATCTTAGCCGCATCGAGGCTGTCTGGAGGGAAAGATTCATTGCGGCGAGGGCTTTTTCCCGATCGGGATGAGAGAACCGGCTGTGGAAGTGAAAGCTGTTCCACAAACCGTTGGCAAAAAAGAGATCATCATTATCCAGTTGCTTTTCCCTTACCAGGAAATCGATACAATCTGCCATGGATGCCGGGTTGTAGAGGATGCCACAGGGATTGTTCAGCACGGGAAAGTAGTGATTCTGCAGATAGTTCCCGATGTTCTCGGTAAAACAGGATCCTATCATCAGGATGTTCTGCCGGTAGGAGATTGGCCTGGGTGCTCTTTGTACCTGAACCTCAGTGCGAAAATTTATCATAACAGTTTGTTTATCCAATCGATGGTAAATGAGGTAACACGGTCGTTCTGATCCCATGCATGCAGCTGGTGCGGCCCCTCCTGCCACTCACGGTAGGTGACCCTGCCGGAGATGGAATCGGCCAATCCCTTTGAAGCAGCAGGTGCCGATACCTTGTCGTGGGCACCATGCATGAAGAGCAAGGGAATTGCTTCCGGTAAATTCTCTGCCCGGATCTTTTTTCCCGCCCGTTGGACCTCTCTGAAGCAGCGGGCCGAGATTCTCTTGTGCATCAATGGATCTTTGGCTTTGGGCGCATCATTTCCTGCGGGAGGTGCAAAATCTTTGGCTTTCAGGCCGGTGCCAATGGTTACCTGCGGAATGAGGGAATCTGCCAGCCAGATGGCCAGACTTTTGAATTTTCCGGGTGGTTGAACCAATTCCAGCCAGGCAGAGGCCAAAATGGCAAAATCGGGAAGCTCCTTTTTCCCCTGTAAATGGGAAAGGACGATGGTTGCGCCCATGCTGTGACCATAAAGAACGATGGGAATGCCGGGGAACATTTCCCGGGCTTCTTGCATCAGGAGCGCTGTATCCTCCAGGTATTCATTGTATCTGTGGATGGTTCCCAGTTTTCCGCCTGAACGACCATGGCCCCTGAGATCAAATGAGATCACGGCAAAACCCTCCCTGACGAAGTCTGCGAACCATTCGTCGTATCTCCTGCAATGCGTTCCATGACCGTGTACGAAGGCGATCACGGCCTTTGGGACCTTGTCGGGCTGGTGCAGGATGCCATAAAGGTCGAGTCCGTCGAAGGAGGTCCAGTGTTGTTCTGTCAGCATAACAAGCAATTTCGATTTTCGAATTTGGATTCGGAGCGAATGATTTATTGCTGTAGATGGTTAAAATTAACGAATCTTAAAAATCAAGGGGCCGAATCCAGGTATAAAAACTCTCTCCTTGCAAAGATAGGATCATTTCTTCCCAAAGAGATGGCCCAGCGTTCGTTTCATCCGCAGAAATCCGGTTCGTTCGACAGCAGTTCCTTTAAAAAGCCTGTTGAAGGTGGGTTTGTCAAGTTCTGTCCAGGCTGCAGCCGGCATCTCAAGCATCTCCTTTTTGGGTTGAAATTCGGCCACTTTGTTTTGTGATGCCCGGCTGTTCCAGGGGCATACCTGTTGGCAGATGTCACAGCCTACGAGTCTGTTGGTGAGACTTCCCGTCAGTGACTCCGGAATATCCTTTTTTGTTTCGATGGTCAGGTAGGAGAGGCATCTGTTGGCATCCAGTTGCAACGGAGCGATGATTGCCCCGGTAGGGCAGCTGTCGATGCACCGGGTGCAGGAACCGCAAAGATTGTTTCCGAAAGGCTCATCGTAAGCCAATTCGAGATCCACTACCAACTCTCCGATAAAGAGAAAACTTCCCATTCCGGGATGAATCAACAGGGAGTGTTTTCCGATCCAACCCAATCCGGCCTCCTTGGCCAACCCTTTTTCGAGCAGGGGGGCAGAGTCGGTAAATGCAGCGGCCTTCGCAGGGAGCCAATTCCGACTGGACGAATGTAAGTAATTTGGCTAGCTTGTCTTTCGAAACATGGTGATAATCCTTTCCAAAGGCATAACTTGAAATGACCGGTGCATCGGGATCTTCCTGTTTTTGGGATGTGTGGTAGTTGAGCAGAACGGAAATGATTGATTTTGAACCCTCTACAAGCAGGGTTGGATTCAACCTTTTTTCGAAATGGTTGGCCATGTAGGCCATGGTTCCCTGGAATCCAGAATCAAGCCAATTCAGAAGATGATCGCGCTCCTCCCCCAACTCCCTGGCCCTGGAGATACCGCAGGCATCGAAGCCAAGTTCGTAAGCTTTTTCCTTGATGCGTTTGCTGAAAATTTCCGGCGAACTTTCCATCTTCCTTTATCGGCTATTTTTCATGTAATCGAAGGCTCCTTTTCTTAGGTTGATGCCGTATTCGAGGTAGCATTTGAGGCAGGCGAGAAAATTGGCCCATCCCTCCGTATTCTGTCCCAGCCACTTAATACCGGCCTCATCGTTGGTCCTGCTCTTCTCCGTTACCTTGACCAGAGTTTCAGAATTCCCGGCCGGAATCAGATTGATTTCCACCAGCAGATCCAGTTGATCTATCTCCCAATGGTAGGAGATGTATTGATTTTCCACGATTTCGCCAACACGGATGGGGAATTCGATGTCAAATTCAGGGAACTTCCAATTGATTACTTTTCCCGCCTCCATTCTCGCACTTCCATTCGAAATGAAGTAGTTGGACATCTTTACAGGGTTGACGATGGCTTCAAAAACTTCGCCCGGAGTTCTCCGGATTTGAATGGCGGCTTTGATTTCAAGGTTGTCGGACATAACGGATAAATTTTAATGAAAATAGCGGTTTCAATTGAAATGCGAATTAGGTCCTTTCCAATTCACAGACTGCTATTCGTACAACTAAGTTTAACGGGAAAATCGGTCAAACGGGTTCAATCATGTCCCAAAGATTTCCGTACAGGTCTTTAAAGACAAAGACGGAGCCATAGGACTCTTTCCTTGGGGGTTCGACAATCCTGACTTTGTTGTCGAGGTAAGTTTGATAGTCCCGTTGCAGGTTGTCGGAATAGAGAAACAGAAAGACTCTTCCGCCTGTCTGGTTTCCAATCCTGCTTTTTTGTTCTTCGTCTGTGGCTTTTGCCAGCAGCAACGAGCACTCTTTGGCTCCTTTTGGTGCAACGAGGACCCAGCGTTTTGTAGGTGAAATGACCGTATCTTCCAGCAGTGCAAAGTGCAGGGTGTGAACATAGTATTCAATGGCACGGTCGTAATCGTCGACCAGCAGTGCCACGTGGGCGATATTTTTTAGCATATTGATTTTTGGAATAAGATGGTGAGTATTCTCGGCAAATTTGTTTTGTCATGGTCATCAAAAAATTCGTTCAGCAGAGCGATTTCAAATCCACTCTTTTTGGCAGCGTTCGAAAAGTCCGAGAGGTGATGTTTGTAGCAGTTGACGATTTGCACTCCTGCCTCCGTGATAAATCTGGCTTTTGTTCCGGCATATTGTTTGAACGGATGAAGTTCTCCAAGGTATAGATATCCATTTGGCATCGTGACGGATCCTGCTTTCCGGAAGATGGAATCAAGGTCTTCGATGTGCTCCAGTACCAGACTAAAGGTCACCAGATCAAAATCTTCCGTTGCAAACGACCATTCATCAAGAATATCTGCCAAATGAAAAGTGGCATTCTCGTTGGTTATTTTGGTTCGGGCTCTTTTAAGCATCTCCTCAGAGAGGTCGACAGCAACCAGTTTCTTGGTTTTTGTCATCAGCCATTCTGTATTCTTTCCGGTTCCACAGCCAATTTCAAGGCAGGTTTCAAAATTGATTCCTGATAACATCTCCCTGAGGGCAATTCCTTCCAGGTCCCTGGTTTTGTTTTCGTTGGTGTCATATTGTTCGGCCCAGATGTTGTAGGCTTTTTTTGCTTCCATAGCCTTCGGTTGATTTTCCATGNGATGCTGCTAATTTGTTTTCGACACCTGACTGGATTCAAAAGNATTTGACGCAAGTGATGAAAAAATTATTTTTTGGTTGAATCGAGCTCCCATTTTTCTTTTGCCACTTTGACTCTGGGTTTAAAAACTGGGGTTTTGGGTAGGAATGAAATCTCCTCTCTGGAAACCCTGCCGGATGTATCAACTTTCAGGAGNATGGACTCATACGGATGAAATTGCAGGGCGTAGGAGATCGTTTTTCCACGGTAGTTTATTTTTATCGGAAGGATAACTGTTTTGTTGTTGAGGGATTGTCCGTAACCNAGCGGAAACGTGAGACCTTGTGCAAGTGGGTTGGCAAAAAAGAGGCTGAGACCGTCCTTTGTTTCCCTGCACCAGAAGTCTGTTNTGTCAGTGCCGGTGACTAACGGAGGAATTTGGTCCATCTCTTGCCAGGATGACTTNACATTCTTCAATTGTGNAAGCCGGTCCAATAATTTCTTGTACACGGTGTTGGAAGGATGAAAACCNGGTTCTTCAGGAAGTCNTTTCAGGCAGACCGGAAGTCCAGCTAAGGCAAGGTCAACCAATCTGCTCAGGGAGTTGATATCCATGTATCTTACATNTGAATAGAATGCCGAAAAGTTGAGGTCTCCAACCTTCAGCTGTCCATCCAGGAAGATGGCTTTTTGAAGAAATTCCCCATTGATCCANAGTGGGTGCCANGATTTGAGTTCTTTGGGCAGATAGGTTGTACGCTGTTCGTACTCTCCCCAGGCCCAGATCAGCTGTTTTTCTGCTGGAAGTTCACCAGCGATCCAGCTGTCTTCTGTAGGAAGATAGACCGCAACTTTTGAGACAGGCACTCCTTGTTTCAGGTATCCAGATATTTTTGAGAGGTAGTTGTTGAAAGCAGGTATTTCAGGGGCCAATGCGCCGCTTTTGCCAACATGTACGGAGGCATAAAATTTGATGGTATCGAGTCCTGCAGGATTGAGGGGCTTCCCGTGCCAGATAATCTGATTCACCCCGTTGGCAAAGAGGGCATCGGCCAGTAATTTGAGGTCCGCGGTCTGCTCTTCGGAGTGGTGGTCGCGGGGCCAGCCGTACAGGCAGGTAAAAGTTTCGGACGAAATGATGGTTTTGCCGGACAATGCTGCAGCAGAAGCAACAATGTTGGCATACGCAGGTTCATAAAGCAGGGCTTCGGTTTCCGGGATATCCACAGAGGCGTAGGCAGAGATCAGGTCGCAGGGAGCCCCGGCACATTGTACCCTGGAATAGGCCCCCAGTTCGTGGCTCTTTTGTGTGAATGGCCTGTAAAAGCTATCTATCACACATTCGGATACCAGCTTCATGTAATCATAGCGAATGGAAGGGAAGGGACTGCGGTTGGAGTACAAACTATCTGCAAACTCCCGCAGGGAGTAACCAAACCGACTTTTGAATTTTTCATTGAAGTTTTTGGTGGTCAGCTGCTTGGTCTCAACCTCCCAGGAGTCGCAGAAGAGTCCGGAAAGAGCTCCTTTCAAGGCTGGCTTGAGTGCGTTTCCGGTTCTGTCTGCATAGTGGAGGAAGGCTAGTTTGCTCAGGTGGTCCAGCACGTAGCCTTTTTTGGGATAATCCCAGGAGGCAGCAATCTCCTGTCTCCAGGCAGGACTGACCATGTTTCTGGTCGCCTCCTCAAATGGGACTTGGGTATCCCCGAAAGGCCAAAGTGAACCAAAGGTGAAATCACATCCAAGGCCCAGACTATCGGCACAGGTTTTGGCGAAGGCCACCATTCCAGACCATTCGGGGCTGAGCCATTTTTGCCTGGGAGTATAATTCATTGTGTCCTTCTTCATCCGGTTGAGCGGATAGACCCAGGCAATTTCTACTCCTCCAAAACCGTTTTTTTGCAACCAGATCAGGTTGTCAGAAATGTCTTCCTTTTTAATTTCGGAGGCAAACCACCACCAGCGGGTCCATGGGCGGGAATCCGAATAAAATTTGGAATGGGACGGGTCCGGACTTTTTGGGTTTGAACAGGGTTGGGATTCGGCCTTCTGGCAGGTACCGACAATCGTGGTCATCAAGAGACAAAGGCACAATGTTTTCATTACCCGGGAAATGTTTGCCGTTAAATTAGCCAAAATAATTGTACCCCTGAAATCAGATCGCCCAGCGAACAAATCAGTCTCCAAGTCCCTTTGGCCCAAAGTCCTTCAGTCCATTTTTGAATTCGGCCTACATGAATCCCAGCTCCAGCCGGGCCTCTTCCGACATCATTGATTTGTCCCAGGCGGGATCGAAGGTAATTTCAACCTTGCACTCCTCGATGCCCTCAATTTTTTTGGTCATGTATTCCACGTCCGCAACGATCATATCGGCCGCCGGACAGCCGGGGGCTGTCAGGGTCATCAGGACGGTTGCGGTATTTTCTACCACATCCACACTGTAGACCAATCCAAGGTCGTAGATGTTTACGGGAATTTCGGGGTCGAAAACCTCCTTCAGGTTATCGATGATCAGATCTATTCTTGGGTCCATTTTATTTGTTTTGAGATGAGATTTGTTTGTATGCCAGTGCATACAATTTGATTTGCTTGACCATCGCCATCAATCCATTGGAGCGGGTTGGAGAGAGATGTTGCCTCAATCCGATGGCATCGATGAAGTGTGGTTCGGCATCCAGAATCTCTTGCGGAGTCCTTCCGGAAAACACTTTCAGCAACAAGGCGACGAGTCCCTTCACGATCAGGGCATCGCTTTCTGCCTCAAAAATCAAAAGATTGCCTTCCATTTTTTGTTGCAGCCAAACCCTCGACTGGCAGCCACGAATCAGATTCTGATCGGTTTTATAAGCTACATCGATGGGTTCAAGTTCGTTCCCAAGTTCGATCAGGTAGGTGTACTTGTCCATCCAATCCTCGTAGACTGAAAAATCGGAAATGATCTCTTGTTGTACTTCTTCGATTGTCATAAAAATATTTTTAGCAAAAATGCATTAAAACATCGAACGGATGCGTTTCAGCGCCTTGATGAAAAGGTCAATTTCTTCCCTGGTGTTGTAAAAGGCGAAGGAGGCGCGGGTCATGGCCGTAACCTGATAGTGATCCATGACCGGATCGGCACAAAGTCTTCCCGTACGCACTGCAATCCCGAGCTGATCCAGCAGGGTTCCGAGATCGAATGGATGAATCTGATCCAGTTTGAAGCAGATGACTCCTGTTTTGGATGGAGACTCGCCAAAAATCTGCAGGTCACCCAGGGCTTTCAACTGTTCCGAGGCATAATTGAGCAGCTGATGTTCGTACGCTGCAATTTTAGCCAGGCCAATATTTTGAAGGTATTGAATGGCCGTTCCCAAAGCAATGGCTCCGACATAATGGGGAGTCCCAGCTTCGAATTTGTGTGGCAGTTCGTTGTAGGTTGTTTTGTTAAAGGTAACCTGCTCTATCATTTCACCACCCCCCAAGAAGGGAGGCATTGCGTCGAGCAGGGCGCGTTTGCCGTAAAGAACACCAATCCCGGTAGGTCCGTAAATTTTGTGCCCAGAGAAGGCAAAGAAATCACAGTCAAGTTGTTGAACATCGATGACGATATGTGGAACGCTTTGGGCCCCGTCAATCAAAACCGGAATGTGGTGACTGTGTGCAATCCTTATGATTTCCTCGATTGGATTGACTGTGCCAAGGGTATTGGAGACGTGGGCAGCAGCGATGATTTTGGTACGGTTGGTGATGAGTGATTCCAGCAAATCCATCCTGAGTTCCCCCTCGTTTGAGAATGGCAACACCTTTAGCGTAGCCTGGTGCCGTTCGCAGGCCATCTGCCAGGGTACGATGTTGGCGTGGTGCTCCATCTCCGTCACAACGATCTCATCTCCGGCAGTCAGAAATTTCTCACAGAAGGAACGGGCCACCAGATTGATGGATTCTGTAGTGCCGTGGGTGAAGATGATCTCCTCCCGCTCTTTTGCGTGCAGAAACCCCTTGACGATGTCTCTGGCATTTTCGTATGCTTCCGTAGTCTTGATGGCGTGATAGTGGGTTCCCCGATGGATGTTTGCATTTGTTAGGAAAGAAAACTCCCGGATTTTTTCAATCACCGAATTGGGGCGCTGGGTGGTGGCTGCATTGTCAAGATAGACCCATGGATGCTTGTTGACCAGTTGGTCAAGAATGGGAAAATCTTTTCTTATGTCCTGAATGTTAAAGCCCATGGTTCACAATTTTCGATTTTTGAATAACTCTTCCGTCCAATGTTTCCAATAAAACAGCAAACTATCTGCATCGCTCACGCTCCTTGTCCTCCAGTCTCTTCGTCCCTTTGTCTCCCCGTTTTCCTACCGGATGCACTCCAGTTTGCAATCGTGGCATCTGGAGACCTCACCTCTCAGCCGCTTGTTGACCAATCTGTCGATGCTCTGCCTAAGCTGTTCAACGCGGATGTTGGTCAGCACCTCGTGGGCAAAGGCGAACATCAGCATCAAGCGTGCCTCCTTTTCGTTGATTCCACGGGTTTGGAGGTAAAACAGTGCCTCCTCGTTGATCTGGCCCACGGTAGCACCATGCGAACACTTCACATCGTCGTTATCGATGACCAGTTGGGGCTTGGTGTTCATTTTTGAGGCCTTTGTCATCAGTACGCTGTTGTTTCGCTGATAGGCCTCCGTCTTTTTGGCACCGGGCATCACGTGAATTCTTCCCGTAAAAACGCCCGTTGAGTTATCATCCAATACATTTTTGTAGATCTGGTTGCTGTGACAACCGGGCTGGCCGTGAACGATGGAGGTGAAAATATCACTGTGCTGATCCTTGTCGGTTAGCGTAAGTCCAAAAAGCGATGCGTTGGCATGTTCTCCCTGAAGATCCACCTGCAGGTGATTTCTTGTGATTCCTCCGTGGAGGGAAATCGTATTGGTAATGAGTTGTGAATTGCGATCCTG
>TBL_comb47_HYPODRAFT_10000401_pt1 | contig 57572 bp, 43 predicted proteins | sample TroBogypolimnion_40_FD_10682 | JGI IMG/M metagenome (IMG submission 10682)
ATCTTGCGAACCTTCCCATTCTCGACCTTCTGCTACAACATGAAAAAGAACACTCAGCACTTTTTAGGTTGTCCGGACAACATCGGATTGCTCCGTGTGCTCCTGAACTCCGACCCGTCTGTGATGCGGATCTCGCGATCCGTACGATTTGGCCTCCAAATCAATTAAGAAACTTTGGCCGCTTCCATCCTTTCCGGGTGACCCTTTATGGCTGACCTGATATTTCAAATGTAATGCACACAACCTCCTCCTGCAACTTTTTTCAACCTTTTATACAAACCATGTTTGAACCAGAGTTATCAACAATTGTTAATAACTTAAACTTCCCGTTTTAATGTTTGACACAAAAAGGGCCAGAATCCTGCAATCAGTTAAAATTTAGTAAGAAATTGACTATTAATTGGATTTAAATCTGATAGATAATTGATTAATTCGCATTCTTGCTAATGCTACTATGTTATACGAAGAATTCTTCCGGACTTTCAAATCCCGGTTTTGTATCCAGATGATCATCCTGTTGGTTTTCATGCATGCGGCAACAGCCGGCGGTCAGCATGCGACAGGAAGGTACGACGCAGACGGAATGATCCGTCTGGACGGGAAACGTACTTTTGTGCTTGGCCTTTATCAAAAGCCAGGTGGGAAGGATGCCTACTCGGCATTGGCCCGACAAGGATTCAATCTTGTCAGCCTGCCTGCTGACATCAGCATGCTGGATTCTGCAAAAGCAGCCGGACTTCGCGTCTGGATTACACTGGGAACGCTTGATACTACCCAGAGAGCCAAATCCTGGGCACCCATCAGGCAAAAAATTGAACAGCTAAAATCGAACCCTGCACTGTTGGCCTGGGAAATTGCGGATGAACCCTCATTCTCCTGGAACAGCAACCAGTTGCGGATTGTACCTGAATTGATGAAGGAAACGCACGATTCCATCAGGAAAGCCGACAAGGCTCATCCGATCTACCTGAATCACGCACCCGTCAATCTGGTGGAGACCCTGAAACGCTACAACGATTCGAATGATCTCACCGCCTGTGACATCTATCCGGTCATCCCTCCCGGCATCAAACCCATGTATGCCCTGAACTCCGATGGCTTTCAAGGCGATCTTTCCAACACGACCCTCAGTCAGGTAGGAGACTATGCGGATAAAATGCGGAAAGTATGCGGTCCAAACCGTCCCCTGTTGATGGTACTTCAGGGATTCGCCTGGGAGATGCTGCGTCCCGAGGCGGAAAGGGACATTTCCAAAATCAGGTATCCGACTTTCAGGGAGAGCTGGTTCATGGCCTGGGATGCCATCCTGCACGGCTCCAACGGGCTCATCTGGTGGGGTACCGCCTATGTTCCCGACAACCACCCATTTTTGCACGATCTGACGAAAGTAGTGACCAATCTCTCCTCCGTCAAAGAGATTTTGACACTTCCAGACCTTTCCTCCCCCTTAAGGATTACCTACCGTGAAATGGGTCATTCCATCAACAAAGGCATAGAAGTGAAAATCAAAAAAGAGAAGGATGCCATCTGGATCCTGACTGCCAACACTGAGAGATATGCCGTCAGGGCCGAACTGCACACCCAATTTTCTGCGGAGGCTGCAGAAGTACTGTTCGAAAACAGGCGTATTGCAATTCACCAGGCAACAATAGCTGAAGATTATCAACCCTACGAAGTCCATCTATACAAACTGACACCAAAACTTTGAATTCATGACTACGAAACACCAATACAAACCACTGCTTCTGCTCTCGCTGATGTTTTTCATGGTAGGATCTCTTTTCTGCATGAACGACATCCTGTTGCCGTCGCTCATCACCCATTTCAAACTGAATTACACCCAGGCGACGATGATTCAGTTTACCTTCTACCTCACTTACATCATCTTTCCTATCCCTATCGCGTGGATGATTCACAGGTATGGCTACAAGATCAGTTTACTGACAGCCATTGTTACCTGTGCGCTCGGATGTGCCTTTTTCTATCCCGCCAGGGTTTTTGACTCCTATCCGCTGGTGCTGACTGCCATTTTCATCATATCAACCGGATTAACGATCATCAATGTAGCGGCCAATCCTTTTGCCTCCCTGCTGGGAGACCCTGAAGGAGCCCATCAACGCATCAATTTCGTACAGGTCTTTTCAAGGGTTGGCTATGCCGTCACGCCAGCTGTGGCCACCACGCTTATCTACACTCAGCTTGGCGAAATCAGGTATCACTTCCCCTATCTGTTACTGGCCGCTACCCTGATGATGATAGCCCTGCTGATGTTTTTCTCCAAACTCCCTTCCATGAAACCGGAAGATGACGAGAAGTTTACCCTGAACGGGATCATGCAAGAGGGATATTCGCACAGGCATCTGTTCTATGGGGTATTTGCGATGTTCTTTTACATGGGTGCGGAGTCCTGTACCTGTGGGTTCTTCATTCCCTATCTGAAAACAGTTCTGGGTTTTACAGATCAGAAGGCTGCGAGCTATCTGACCCTCTATTACATTTTTACTGCAGTGATGGGCATTTTAGCCGTTGTGATGCTGAAATATGTCAAGGCACACAGGCTGGTAGGCTTTTTTGGTCTGGGCATGATTGTTCTGTACCTGCTTGCCATTGCCTTCAACACGGGCTACAACGAATTTATCCTGGCCGGCCTTGGACTCTTCCTCTCAGTGATGTTTCCCACTATTTTCAGTTTGGCCATCGAAGACATTGGTTCATTTACCGGAAAGGGTTCGGCTTTGCTTAATTTTGCCATCGTAGGAGGTTCTGTCTTTCCGCCCATTCAGGGAATGATCGCAGACCAGCACGGCGTGCAGATCTCCTATGTCATTCCGCTATTCTGCTTCGTAATGGTGACCATTTATGCCTTCTATTTCACCAGGGAACCACTTCTGAAAAGGAAACTTGCCAAAGCTTAAACATTTAAAAAATGCAACTTTCCAGATGCCTTTAGCCACTTCCATAAACTATTTTTTAATGATTTTTTTACCATGAAGGATCCAATCAAAACATATGATGCCCGTTGGGAAGTCAGTGAATTTGACGACAAAGAGGTGTTGCGGCTTTTTCATGCAACCTTTGGGTATGCTCGACTCATTGGCGTCGATACCTTCGTTTTTGCCAGGGATGCCAGACTGGGTTGTGCCCGGGTGATGGAGCTTGGCACGGAAGCTGCTGTGAAGGCAGGGTTCAGGGTCCTTGCCTGTTTTGATCCGATCAGTACCCCACTCTCCTACTTTGCAACCATGCAAGCCGGATTGAAATATCCAAATACGATGGGACTCTCTATTACTGCTTCACACAATCCCAAACAATACATTGGCATAAAATTTACAGTTCCGGGTGTCGAGGCAATCGGTTATGATTGCGGACCGCTCGGCGGCCTTACCAGAGTAAAGCAGCTGTATCACGATGAGAAATACCTTCAGGAGGAAGTTGCAGGCGGTTCACTGGAGATCATCCGCCATCCTGCGGAAGCCTACATCAGTTACACGATGAATCTGGCAGGCGTACAACCAGAAGATTTAAAAGGGCTGAAGGTTGTTCTCGACTGTTTCAACGGATCTGCCGGTCCTGAACTCTACCAGGCCCTTACGCGTTGTGGTGCAGAAGTCTTTCCGCTCAGACTGGTGCCCAATGGAGATTTTCCGACTGGGTCACCCAATCCTACCAGTCTGAACAAGATGGATCCGGCAATTGAACTGGCAAAAAAAATACATGCAGACCTCGTTTTGGGCATTGACGGAGATGGTGACAGAATAGTTTTCGGTGATGGCAAGGGTATTTTCAGCGCGGGATTTGTGATGATACCCATCCTGCGTGCAGTCCTTTCAAAGGAATCAGGTTCAAACAGGCAAAAAATATTGTATGATCCAAAAGTGAATCCGCTGGCCTTGGCGAAATGGGCAGAATTGAATGCAGAACCCGTCCTCTTTAGAAATGGCCATTCCCAGATCAAGGGACACCTGAAAGAGATTGGAGCCCTTGCCGGAGCCGAAGAATCCGGTCACTTTTACCATCAACTGCCATTTGAGAAGCTGCTGGTTTCAGGCGAAAATTCCTTGTTTACCATTCTGCTTTTTCTGCGTTCCCTCCGGGAGGATAAAAGCATCATCCAACAGGTACGGGAGATGCAGGATCAAATCTATACTTCCGGTGAATTCAATTTCTTCTATCCGGATGATCTACAAAGAGACCAGGCCCTTGCTGCCGTCATCGCGTTTTTCGGAAACGAGCAGGCAGAACTTACAACAAAATCAGAAACAGGAATCGATCTGGAGGGTACTGTCGTATACAAGGGAGTGAAAAGAATGCATGAAGTCATCCAACTAGAAAAGAGCTGGTACGCGGCATATGTTCGTACAGCAACCAACGAAAAGGGCATCGTCAGAAGCTACATCTCCAGCAGCGATTCATCCTTCGGTGAAAATATCAGAGACAGGGTCGTTCACATTTTAAAAAATGACTTTTCAGGATCTGAAATCGAATGATGGCTGGCTTGGCAATATATTGTGAAACGCACTACCTTCGGGACAGCCTATCAAAACATTTGAATCACGACAAANAATGAAATTCTTTAACTACTAAATAATTATCTATGAAGCTATTGGTAACCGGCATAAATGGTTTCGTGGCGGGAAGCATCCTGGCACACGCCAGGAAAAACTGGGAAGTACATGGTGTGGACATTATGGAAGCCGTAGGACTACCGTCCGAGATACACACCTATCAAATCGATCTGACAGACCGCGAAAAACTTTCGGATTTGTTTGACTGCATTCACCCGGACGCAGTGATACACACAGCCGCGATGGCCAATATCGATGTCTGTGAGAACAACCAGGAGCTTGCCTGGAAGGTCAATGTTGAAATTACAAAGTCAATTGCGGAGCTGTGTCAGAAGAATGATACCAAAATGATTCTCTGTTCTACGGATTCTGTCTTCGACGGAATAAAGGGTAATTACTCGGAGGACGATCAGCCACATGGTGTCAATTTCTACGCAAAAACCAAAATCGAAGCAGAAAAAATTGTTCTGACTGCCTCAGACAAAAATATTGTCGCCAGATTGTCGTTGGTGATGGGATTGCCAGTTATTGGAAAGGGAAACTCCTTCCTCGCCGACATGATCGAAAAACTTAAAAATGGGGAAACCGTGAAGTTTCCGGCCAATGAGATCCGGACTCCCGTCGATGTGGTAACCTTGGGTTCAGCACTCGCAGAACTGGCTGGCACTGCTTACGGAGGCATCATTCATCTATCCGGCAGTACAAAAATCAACAGGTACCAGATGGCCATCCTGATTGCGAAACAGCTTGGACTCAACCCCGAACTGATAGAGGGCACCGACTCCAATGCCATTGCCGGCCGGGCACCGCGTCCCAACGATGCCTCGATGATAAACGATCGGGCAGGCAAAATATTAAAGACCCCAATGCGCACACTTGCAGAAGGTCTAGAATTAACGTTAAATTTTAAATTGGAGGAATAGCTAAAATGAGCAGCATTAAATTTGATCTGGAGATTAAGTTCGGAACGCAATATGGCAAAGAGGAAGAGGAAGCCGTCCTGAAGGTGCTTCGCAACAACGCACCCACCAGCGGTGATGAGTGCATCGCATTTGAAAATCAGTATGCCGAATACTCGGGAGCCAAATATGCCCGGGTCTGCAGCAACGGCACAACTGCACTCTTTCTTTCCATGATAGGCGTAGGCATAAAGCCCGGCGACAAGGTCATTACAACTCCTGTGACATGGATTGCAACAGCTGCTGCCCCTGCCACCCTGGGAGCCGAAGTCGATTTCGTCGACATTGATCCGGTTACCTACAACCTGGATCCAAACCAACTGGAGGACAAACTGACACCCAACACAAAGGCCGTCCTACCCGTTCACCTTTACGGACAAGCTTGCGAAATGGATGAGATCATGGCACTTTCGCTCAAGCACAACTTCGCGGTAGTGGAGGATGCCGCACACGCCATCGGCGCCGAATACAAAGGCAAAAAAGTTGGTACCATCGGCGCCACGGGTTGTTTCAGCTTCCACGAACAAAAAAACATCTCCACACTGGGAGAAGGAGGCATAGTTCTCACCAACGACAAGGAGATCTTCGAGAGAATCTCCCTGTACCGTTCACACTGCACCAGGGTACACGGCAACAGTACCAAATATTGCAAACTGGATGAAGAGAAATTCCCGGTAGGGAAAAAATTCTGGTGGCAGGATTTTGACGATTGCGGCTATAACTTTCGCATGACAGATATTCAGGCAGCGGTCGGCATCGAGCAACTCAAAAAGGTGGATATGCTCAACCAGCGCAGGATCGACAATGCAGCCTTTATGACAGAAAATCTGAAGGATGTTCCGGGATTGACATTGCCCACTGTACGTTCCTACAACAAGCACGTATTTCACCTCTATCCGGTGATGATAGATCCGAAAGAGTTCGGCATGAGCAAGGAAGATTTCATCTACGATCTACTCCATAAATATGGTATCAAGGTAGGTTTTCATTACATTCCGCTCCACTACTCAACTGCCTTTAAAAACAGGGGCTTCAAAAAAGGGCAGTTTCCCAATGCAGAGAAATTGGGAGAGCAGTTGATAACACTTCCGATCAATCCGCGTCAGACACCTGAAGCACTGGAGTACCTGGTAAAAAGTATCAAAGACCTTCGTTCCTAATAAATTGCGCCACCATGGATTTTGTCAGTAAAATTTCAGAATTAAAAAAGAGTGGGGTTTTCTTTTCGTCCGGCGCACCTGTCCATGTTTCCCGCTCGCCGGGCCGGCTGGACCTGATGGGAGGAAATGACGACTATACAGGCGGACTGGTATTTGAATCAACCATTCGGGAAGCCACCTTCGCGGCGGCCCAGCTTCGATCCGACCAAATAGTTGAACTGAATAACAAAACCNTTACGGATGCAGGGTGGCAAGGTGTGTTGAAGTTGAATTGGGCTGAAATGGAAACCGAAGCGATGGTCAAGGAACTTGTCAATAGCTCGGCATCCGTTCGCTGGACCGCCTATGTGGTGGGAAACCTCTATTACCTGAAGAAGAAATTTCCGGAGAAGGTCAACNGCGGACTCCGCATTTACATGGAATCAACCGTCCCGCTGAACCGGGGTGTCAGCTCNTCGGCAGCCATCGAAGTCTCCGTGATGAAGGCATCTGCCGCTGCCTNTGGCATAGATTTGCAAGGGACTGAATTGGCATTGGCCTGCCAGTGGGTGGAAAATGTAATCGCCGATTCCGGATGCGGAATCATGGATCAGATTGCTGTTGTAGCTGGTAAAGAGGGCTACATTCTTCCGCTGATTTGTCAGCCCTGCCTGCCCGAACCCCTGATTCAATTGCCGGATGAACTGCAAATCTGGGGCATAGATTCGGGCGTCAGTCACCAGGTATCGGGTATCGAATACGAAGCTGCACGTGCGGCTGCGTTCATGGGTTACAAAATGATTTGCGATTGGGAAAATATCCCAGTGATCAGAGACACAGAGGGCGAAATTGACAGATTCACAGACCCGATATGGGGAGGTTACCTGGCCAACCTTTCCAGGTCGCTGTTTCACGAAAAATATGAGGAGCGGCTTCCGGAAAAAACAGACAAGGCGGATTTTCTACGCCTGCACGAGGTCCATCCGGATCCATATTCTCCCCTGAAAGAGAATGTAACCTACCATGTCAGGGCAAATACAAAATATGCCGTCGAAGAGAATTACAGGGTTCAACTATTCTCCGAACTTTCCAGGGGGGCCTCTCTTTCAAGATCAAGACGTTCCTATATTTTGATGGGAGAACAAATGTACCAGTCCCATTTTGCCTATACAGAATGCGGACTGGGATCAAAAGCCACAGACCTGCTTGTGAATCTTTGCAAGGCCGAAGGCGCAGAAAAGGGGATCTATGGTGCCAAGATCACCGGAGGCGGTGCGGGTGGAACCGTGGCGATCCTGGCAGAAAAATCTGCAAAACCCATCGTTGAGAAGATTTTTGAAACCTATAAAAATTCGGGTTTTGGTGACCCTTATCTTTTTGAGGGAAGCTCGGATGGTGCGGATGAATTCGGAATCGAAATTTGCTAATAAGCTAAAATGTTAATTGAGTGGGGAAATTGCTGACAAGGCAGATGTACTGATCAAGATCTTAAAGCAGAAAAAGCATAAAACCAAGTTTCCAACAGATTCAAACTCAATAAATATCGATTTCACATAGATCTACCAACCATACCATAATGGCACAATATCAAAATGACAGAACGGAAAGGAAGGTCCCTATCATTTTCAGATTAACAATATATCTAATTAGCATATAGCAAATTAACCGGCAATGAAACTACGAAGCTACAACTTAACCACCCTGACCCTTTGCCTGCTGCTTTTGGCAGGAAACCTGCACGCCCAGAAAAATGTCCAGCTGACACCTCTTTGGAAAACGGATGTTAAGTCATTTTTGGAAGACAGTCCGGTGTTGGCGCACCTGACCGGCAGGGAGGAATCTCAGGTAGTCATTGCAGGCAGGGAAGATCTGATTGCCCTGGACGGCAATGGCAGTGAATTGTGGAGATACCGCAGCAGCGGAAGATACATGATGTCACCTTCCGTTCTCGAAATCAAGGGAAAAACTCCTTTCATTTACGCCACCGACAATGCCGGCAACCTCAGGTGCCACAACAGCAGGGGGATGGTGGTTTGGGAGACCAAACTCGCCGCGGCAACCTCCTGGTCGGCTCCCATGCTGGCTGATCTGAAGGAAGATGGTCATTATCTTGTCATCCAGGGTGACGAGTCAGGCGCCATTTATGCCTTCGATGCCTTGACAGGAAAACAGGCCTGGAAAACCGTGATCAAAGGCAAACCCTCCGGGGGGGCCGTTGGCGATCTGGATGGCCAAAAGGGCCTGGAAATTGCCTATTTGACAACAGATGGCTTCGTGACGGTCCTTCATTCAGACGGATCCCTCTATTGGGAGCAAAACATAGGAGGTACCAGCCAAACCTGGGGAACCGCCTCTCCCGTCATTTTTGTGGCTTCTGACGGATTCCCAAAACTATTTGCCGCTTCCAACGACAGCGAGGCATTCTGTTTTTCCGGCAGTGGAAAACAGCTTTGGAAAAAAAGCGTGAAAGGGGCCGTTGCAGCTACCCTGTCTGTTGGGGACATCGATCAGGATGGGGTCGCCGACCTGTTCCTGATTACACAGCTGGGTGTAATCTACAGATTTACAGAGAACGGTCAATTGTTATGGAACATCGACATGCAGGGACGGACACTTGGTTCAGGTGCCATCCTCGACCTGAACGGCGACGGTCAGCTTGAATACGTTTTTTGTACCCAGGATGGTCACCTGCAGGCACTCGATCTTCACGGAACCCCCGTTTTCGATTACAACTTCGGACATCGCACCATCAACGTGACACCCACTTTTGGAGAGGTATCCAAAAAATCCGCCGGACTTGAAATGGTCATTGCAGGCGGAGAAAGCGGTTTGGTTTATTGTTTCAGGAGCTCGGCACCGGAGCTGGCCAAACAGCAGTGGACCACTTATGGAGGAAACGAAAAGAAGCAGAATTTCAGAGGCGGACTGATCTCCAAAAGTCAGCTAAGCATGATTCCGGTGCATTTGAACTGGAATGAACTGTACCTGGGTGAGGAGATCTGCTTTGACCTCTACAACCCGGATTCGACGGATGATTTGCTCTCAGCGGAAGCTTCCTGTACCCATCCGGACGGAAAATTCCAGTCGGTCACGTCGAAACTGGCAGGTCACCACAGCCAGATTTTCCTTCCTTTCACTGGAATGGCGCCCGGAACCTATCATTTCAAATGGAGCCTCTCCTCTCCTACCGGGAAAATCCTGGTATCAGGAGCACGTGACATCACCCTTACCCCTTTTCAAAATGAAAAAACAATCGCTCAGGCCAGTCTGAACCGGCTGAAAGAGACTGAAGAACTGGCCGCATTGAAACAACGTCCTGATCTGGCTGAATCTCTTTCCGCCGAGGCTGCTACCATCGGGAGACAGCTTACTCTGCTGCAACCTTTGCAGGAACTGTCACTGGCAGGCAACCAACCCGAAAAGATCGATGTTGTCGAAAGATCATTTGATTTGACACAAAAAGCAAAAAAAGCGATCCAAATTGCGGCATTGGCCGAAGCCTCCATGAACATGGCCTCCAACACCACCCTACTCCCCTTTGAGGGAAAACTGTGGGAGAGCAGAATGCGCGATGCAGCCCTGCCGGCTAGGGCCGAAAACAGAATTTCCATCTCGCGGACGATGGTGACAGGTGAAAATGAGCCGGTCTCTCTGAACCTTTTCAACCAGCTGGGAAGGGATGTAACCGCCCGAATCCTGACAGATTCACTCCCTGCGGGATTCAGGCTAACAATCAACCATTCCGTTCCTACGGTAGATGGTCTTGGCAAAACCGCCTGGGATGCACTTCCGGAACTGGATGAAAGTCGCACCATCTCCATCCCATCCCGCTCAACCCAGGAGGTTTGGTTCAACATTTCGTGCCCTTCGTCCATGAAGGCCGGCCATTACAGAATTCCTGTCCGGATACAGGCATTGAACGGTGCAGAAGTCCTGAATGGCCCCAGGAGCCCGCAGAGTGTTGCCCTGCCCATTGTTCAGGCAGAGATCGACCTGGAGGTACTGAATTTCAGAATGGCACCGAAAGGCACACTCCGGCTTTGTGCCTGGGGAAATTACGATGCTGCTTCCATCCGCGATCTGCTGGATCACGAAAACACCGTCTTTATTGTGCCTCAGGGAAAAACCGCGACGGGTAGTACCGACTTTGACTTCAAAGATCAGGATAAAATTGTCGACGAGTTGAAAGGCAACGATGCTTTTGTGCTTATTTCAGGTATACCCGATATGATCAACGAAGAACACATGGACAAAGCCAGTGAAAAACTCAATGCCTACCTGGAAAAATTAACACAACACCTGGCCTCCAAAGGAATTGACAAAAAACACTTCGCATTTTATCCTTACGATGAGCCGGGTGGCACCGGATGGACCCTGATCAACAAGGTGGTGGCTTTCGCCAAACTGGTCAAGGGAAAAGATCCCGAACTGCTGGTGTATGTGGATGGCGGAGGTGAGGCACCCATGTTCAAAGCCATGCAACCCTATGTCGATGTTTGGTGTGTTGGCTACAACGTGCTTCCCGAAAAGAGTCCGGTCATGGAGATCGTTCGCAAGGATCCGGGAGCTGCACTCTGGACCTACGACTGCTCCTACTCCTACGCCCGACCCGTGGGACCCAACATCAAAAACATGAACCTGGTCGGACAATTTCGTATCTCAGCCCTGGCTGCCTTCAGGTGGAATGCAACTGGAATCGGCTATTGGTCCTACAACCTGGGCGATGATATGTGGGGAAGAGTGGCACTTGAATATCCGCTTGTCTACCAGGGGACGACCAAGCCCATAGATTCACGCCGGTGGGAGGCCGTACGCGAGGGAGTAGAAGATTACAGAATCCTGCAAGGCATCAAGGCAGCCCTGGACAACAAAACGGTGGTACTAAAACCGGAAGCAAGAAGCAAAGCAGAAAAGCTATTCAAAGACCTCACCGCCCTTGTTGATCAAAGCGACAAGGAGATGAAGTTGGGTATGAGCCGTGCCGTAATGGATGTGACCAACAGCGAAGAGGCCGTCCTCAGCTTTAGAAAAGAGCTCATGGAATGTGTGAAATCAATTGTCCCGGAGTAACTTTCAACCTTGCAAACCGATGCTGTCTCTTGGTGAATTGGCAGATTGCCGATGTAAAGTGGTGACGAAACAGTCCACCTCTGTCTTTCAATTGACTTAATTTGACATACTCCTTCCTTTGACAACAAAGAAAATTTTGAACTGAAGGTTCGAAAAATAGCAAAAACAAAAGAATAGATTAATTTTGTGGTAAAATATACAACAATGGAGTCAATCGATTGGAAAAATTTAGGGTTCGGTTACAGCAAGACCGACTACAACCTTCGTTCCTGGTATCGCAATGGAAAGTGGAGTGATCTGGAAGTCAGCGATTCGGAGATTTTGAACATTCACATGGCAGCCACCGCACTGCATTACGGTCAGGAAGCTTTTGAAGGTTTGAAGGCATTCCGTGGAAAGGATGGTAAAATTCGCGTTTTCAGAATGCTGGAAAATGCCAGAAGGATGCAGCGTTCTGCCGCCGGTGTGATGATGGCAGAGGTCCCCGATTCGTTATTTGCTGAAGCCGTTAAAAAGGCGGTCCTCCTGAATGAACGCTTCGTCCCACCCTATGAATCAGGTGCATCCCTGTATATTAGGCCTCTGCTGATCGGAACCGGCGCACAGATTGGCGTAAAACCGGCAGATGAATATCTATTCATCATCTTCGTGATGCCTGTTGGTCCCTATTTCAAGGAGGGATTCAAACCAACCGATCTGGTCATCTACCGGGAGTATGACCGTGCGGCTCCCCATGGCACCGGGACTTACAAAGTCGGCGGAAACTATGCAGCCAGTCTTGTATCCGGACACCGTGCCCACGAACATGGGTTTTCCGCAGTCTTGTACCTTGATGCAAAGGAAAAGAAATACCTTGACGAGTGTGGTCCCGCCAATTTCTTTGGGATCAAGGGGAACAAATACATTACACCAAAATCCACCTCCATATTGCCCTCCATCACCAACATGAGCCTGAGGCAACTTGCAAAGGAGATGGGACTCGAGGTAGAAGAAAGGGCGATTCTGACAGAAGAACTGGCAGAATTTGACGAGATTGGTGCCTGCGGAACCGCCGCCGTCATCTCACCCATCAAAAGAGTCTACGATGCCGATCTCGACAAAGAGTATCTCTATGGAAGCGAGCCCGGAACAATCAGCGTGAAACTGTACGAAAAACTGAGGGGGATTCAATACGGAACAGAACCGGACCCTTATGGCTGGACCTCCATCATCGAATCTTAATTCAGCTGCCTGAAAAATCAGGAGAAAAAAAACCGTCTCAATTAACTTGGGACGGTTTTTTTGACTTGTTGAGTCAATCTATTTGGAACATTGTCCAGCCTTGATCTGTGCCCAGGAGGGAGAATAACTATTTTGACTGATGTAGGCCAGGCCTGTCAGTGTTGCATCCTTGATGGCACAATAACCAGCAAGATTTGGATTGTAGTAGATATCCAGCGTGCTGCGCATGCTCCTCAGGTTCTCCAAGCCATCCAATGATTTCAGCGAACCATTTTCAAGGATTTCAACCTTGCCTTTAATGGCTTTGGTTTTGGAGAAACCATTAAAATTCACAAGCTTCGCATTGTCCTGAACCACAAAGTTTCCTCCAATACTGTCCAAAAGCGAAAAGCCGTTCATCCCGGTCAAACTGTTGCATTCCGAGATTCTTACATCCTTTTGTATGTATTTGACATTATCCAATCCGGTAAAAGAACTGAGATTGGCAAGACCATTCAACTCCACAACTCCCCTGATGGTATCCAAATTGGATAGGCCTGCCAGGTTTTGCAGATTGTTACAGGCAACGAGACTGATATCGTGCTTTACACAGGGAACATTGTTCAAACCCTGCATATTGGTCAATCCGTTGCAGTCAATCATGGAAATGGAGGTCAGGGTATCGTTGACTGAAATCAGATTGGTCAGGGAGAGCATCTTGGGCAAGGATGTCAGCGAAAGTGTACCTTTCACATTCAACAGATTGGCAAGACCTGTAAACCCGGTAAAATTTGGATTTCCGTTTACATTCAGGTCGCCGCCAATGGAGGTAAGAGCCCCAAGTCCGATCATGTTCTGAAGAATGGGATTCTGGTAGACGCCCAGTGTCCCTGTCATGGTAGTTACGTTTTGCAGACCGGTAAAGGATTCGAGTGCCGGATTGGCCGTGACCGTTAGTGATCCAAGCGTAGTAAGCTGCTCCAATCCAACAAAATTCTTGAATTTTGGACTTCTTTCCACGATGATGGAGGAGGTAAGCGTATCCAGGGCAGCCAGACCGCTGAAATTGGTAATCTCCGGGCAATCAGAGATTTGAAAACTGCCACTGACACTTCTAACAGTTGACAAGAAAGACAAATCCTTGTTAGGTACCTTGTACAAGGTAACGGATCCTACAACCCTGACCAGGTTCGCAAAATATTTTTTGTAATCGATGACATCGGAGGATGACAAAACCAGACTGCCATAGACGGTATCATACTTTCCGTCCAAAAATCGCTGAAGTGTTGTATCGTTTCCACTCGAATAGATGTCGATACTTCCACTGAAAACATTTGCAGAAACAGTCGTTGTGGTGGTCGTACTACTTTTTTTGCACGAAAATATGGTTAGGGACAGTGCGAAAAAAAGCACAAAAAGCAAAATATTATTTTTTCTCATTCACATAAAAATTTCTAATGAAGTTTTGAGTGGAACCCAAATCCTCCTGACAAAGAAAAGAAATTTTAAGGAGAAAATCTTGGTTCAATCAATTAATAGCGTTCAAAACAACGGTTTTTAACAACTATTTAGATAGTTCGAGCATTCGGACGACAGGCTTTCTTGCTTTGACCATCAACTCCTCCTCCAGGATGATCTCCGGCTGCTCGTACAACAGTGCCAGATAGATTTTTCTCAGTGTGTTTAATTTCATGAAACTGCAGTCGTTACAACCACAGGTGGCGTCAATGGAGGGCGCCGGAAAAAAGATTTTTTCCGGACAATTGATTTTCATCTGGTGAAGAATGCCGCTTTCCGTCGCCACGATGAATTTGCTTGCCCTACTGATTGTTACATATTTTAACAATGCAGTGGTTGAACCGATGAAATCAGCGACCAAAAGAACCGGTTTTTCACATTCAGGATGAGCGATCAACTCCGCATCTGGCTCCTCCTCTTTCAAGGCAATGATTTTCTCCAGCGAATATTTTTCATGAACCATGCAGGCTCCGTCCCACAATACCATGCTTCTGCCTGTTACCGAATTGAGGTAGTTTCCCAGATTCTTGTCCGGGGCAAAAATGATTTTCTTGTCGGCAGGAAAGGATTCCACTATTTTTTGCGCATTCGAAGAGGTAACAATGACATCGGAAAGTGCCTTTACCTCGGCCGAACAATTGATGTAGGAAACGACAACATGATCCGGATGTTGTTTCACAAAATGTTCAAAATCGGCACCCGGAGCCGAATCAGCCAGCGAACAGCCTGCATGCATGTCGGGAACAAGCACCTTTTTACGCGGATTCAGAATTTTTGCCGTCTCAGCCATGAAATGTACCCCAACAAAAAGGATGATCTCTGCATTGGTCGCGGCAGCCTGCTGCGCCAGGGCCAGGGAGTCACCCAAAAAATCCGAGAGATCCTGCAATTCAGGTGCAATGTAATAGTGTCCCAGAATGATGGCATTCTTCTCCTGCTTAAGTCTGGCAATTTCTGCTTTCAGATCCACATTGCCATCTATGGGCACATCAACAAATCCGCATCTTCCGATTAATTCCTTGTAAGTATCAGGCATTGCAATCAATTTTTGATGCAAAAGTAGGAATTCAACCCAAATTTTACGACACATTCGATGACCGGAATTCATACACACGTAAGGTAGTTGGCAAGAATGTGTGCCATTGGTAAAAAATGTTAATAAAATCAATCAAAAAGTTAATAAATAATTAACGAGAGCCAACCAACGTCATAGAATTTAATCAACTGCTATTGTTATATTTGGCAACAAGGGAAAGATATTGTAAACCCTAATTAAAGTATTGATTAGATGATTCAAACAGTTTTTCATTTGCTAATAAATGTTAAAATTTGAGTGTAGAAGGGATGAAATGAGAACTATTCAATAAGGTACTGACTATCAGTAGCCTAACCAATATAAATTTATTAAATTATTCATTTTCAAGTTGTTAGAATTAAATTAAAAATTGTAATTAATATGAGAAAATTAAAAAGTGCACTATTTGTGGTTATGCTTTTAATGTTTTCGATCGTAGCAAAATCACAGGAAACGACCGCTGAAATTTCAGGGACCATTTCAGATGCTACGGGAGCATTGCCAAACGTAATCGTAACCGCGGTTCACGTCCCGACAGGTACGAAATACATGACCACCACACGTAACGATGGCCGGTACAACTTACCCAACGTAAAAATCGGTGGTCCTTATACCCTGACCACCTCGTTTGTTGGCTATAAGGCCGAAACGGCGACAGACATTTTCCTGAACCTGGGCCAGGCTTACAAACAAAATTTCAAATTGGTTGATCAGCAAACCTTGTTGGGCGAAATTGTGGTTCAGTCCGCATCCAACGACAAGACCTTCAGCAGTTCAAGAACCGGCTCCCAGGAGTTGATTACAAGAACGCAGGTCGATCGTCTGCCAACCATCAACCGTTCCATCCAGGACTTTGTTAAATTGGAACCTACTGCAAACGGTTTGAACATTGGGGGCCGAAGCAACCAGTACAACAACATGACCGTGGATGGTGCCAACTTCAACAATTCATTTGGTTTATCCTCCATCCTGGGTGGACAAACCTCTGCACAGCCTATTTCACTGGAGGCAATCGAGCAAATTCAGGTAAACGTTTCTCCTTATGACGTAAAACAGGGAGGATTCTCCGGAACAGGTGTCAATACCGTTACAAAGAGTGGTACCAATACCTTCAAGGGAACCCTTTATCAATACTCCAGAAATGAAAATTATCAGGGTTACGATGTTGGGCCAACTACCGTGACAAAGACTCCTTTTAATTACAACATCAAGGGATTTAGCTTGGGTGGCCCAATCATCAAGGACAAACTGTTCTTCTTCGTAAGTGGTGAACAGGTAAGACAAGATGCTCCTGCATCATCCTTGTCGGCTTCAGATGCGTCACATCCTGCAGGTGGAAACTATTCTCAGGCCAACGCTGATACACTGACTGTTTTATCCAATTTCCTGAAATCAAAATATGGATATGATCCGGGTGCTTTCCAAAATTACAGCTTCAAAACCAATTCCGACAAGATCACAGCCAAATTGGACTGGAACATCAACGCCAAGAATACCTTTACCTTGAAGTACAACTACCTGAAATCTTCAGCTGACCAGTTCGCTTCAACTTCAAGACCAGGTAGTGGCCAGACAACAGGCGGACAGCCGGGAACCTATTCCATGCCTTTCTTTGGCAGCGGTTATGTCATCAACAACAACTTTAACATCCTGATCGCTGAGTTGAATACCCGTTTCAGCAACAGGTTGTCAAATAAATTGCAGGTTGGATATACGGCCCTGAGAGATTTCCGTGCACCCCACTCCTCCAGCGGAACACTCCCATTGGTTGATATTTTGAACAACGGTAACATTTATACCACTTTTGGCTATGAAATGTACACCTACAACAACAAGCTGAACACAGACGTCTATCAGTTGAACGACATCTTGACCTATTACAAGGGTGCACACGAAATTACCCTTGGTACCCAGAACTCACTGAAGAAGTACCAAAACGCATTTGCACCGGGTTACCAGGGTGTTTATCAGTTCAACAGTTTGACTGACTTCTACAATTCTGCCAAATACGGAGTTGCCAACGCAAAATCATATTATCTGCAGTATTCAGCATTACCTGGGGGAGCTTTCCCATGGGCATATGCCGGATCTACAGAGCTCTCCCAGTTCGTACAGGACAAGTGGAAAGTTACCAGTGATTTGACATTCACCTATGGCTTGAGACTGGATGAAACCTTCTACAAACAGGCCATGACCGACAATCCTACCTTCGATGCATTGACCTTCAAAAATGGTGCAACCTACAACATTGGCAAAGCCCCAATGAACAACGTAATCGTTTCCCCAAGGTTGGGTTTCAACTGGAATCCAAACAGTGACAAAACGTTGCAGGTACGCGGTGGTACAGGTATCTTCGCAGGTCCTCCGCCGTTCGTTTGGATTTCCAACCAGGCTTCCAACAATGGTATTCAATTTGGTTCATTCACCAATGCTGCCAACAAAACAGCCTTCAATGTGGACCCCAACGCTTACAGACCTACAGCAGGTGCTGCCAATACTTCTTACAGCACGGCATTGGTTGCCAGCAACTTCAAATATCCAACATCGTGGAAATCCTCCCTGGCTATCGACAAAAAATTGGCCGACGGTTGGTTGGTTGGTGCTGAATACAACTATACCCAGGACATCAATGCAGTTTATTACTCCAACATCAACCTGAATGAATCCAATGGATTTGCATTGGGTGGTGTTGACAACAGAATGCGTTACCTGACTTCGGTTGCAAATACCAACAAATACTATTATGCTGGAACAAGTCTGGCAAATCCGAACATTGGCAATGCAATTTTGATGAGCAACACCAATCAGGGTTATGTATACACATTGACTGCAAAAGTTCAAAGAACGACTGAAAACATCGCCTACGGTATAGCCTACACCCATTCTGTATCCAAGAACACTGCAGAAGGCGGTTCAACTGCCTCTTCACTCTGGAGTGCAGCCCCTGTAGCCAACCAGGATCCCAATGCTGCCAATTTGGGTTATGCATCCTACTACCAGCCAAACAGGGTGATTGCCAACTTCTCCTACAGAATCAAGGAAGGCAAATCTCTTGCTACCACGATCGGTGCCATTTATGAGATGACAAACAACGGTGTAACCTCCTATGTTTACAACGGTGACTTGAACGGCGACGGCAATTCAGGCAATGACCTGATGTACATTCCAAAAGTAGCTACCGACATCAATCTGGTAAAAGTTGGTTCAGGTGGTTTAGGTACCGGAGCTTCAACAGATACCAGAACAGCCGCGCAAATCTGGTCACAACTGGACGGTTTCATCTCCAACTCAACCTACCTGAATACACACAGGGGTCAATATGCCAAGAGAAATGCAACTGTCATGCCTTACTACAGCAGATTGGATTTGAACCTGACACAGGATTATAAACTCAATTTCGGAAAAGACACCCACACGCTCAGGCTTTCAGTGGACATGATCAATGCCGGAAACTTCCTGAACAGGGATTGGGGTGTAGTTAAAATTACTACTGCTACAAACATCCTGAAATATGAAGGTATTTCAGCCGATGGCAAAACACCTTCTTTCTCTTTCCCATTCCAAACAGGAACAACTCCATTTACACAGCCTTTCCAGAATTCAACTGGTATTTCTTCCAGATGGCAGCTGATGTTTGGAATCAAATACCTGTTCAATTGATCATTTAAAACATGTTTAGGAATAAAAACTTCCTCTTCCGAGAGCGTTCGAAAAAAGTCACTCTGAAGTAATTTTCAAGATTAAGGCAGTAGAGTACAGATTAAAAACCTTGTGCTTTACTGCTTTTTTCGTATTTTAAAGTCAGTGAATCAACCTCCCAAACATTGGATCAACAACTTCAATAAATTTTATATATATTTAATACATATTTAGATATATATGATCTTAGTTAAAAAGAATCGGAAATCTTCAGCTCTACCTTCAAGTAGGACATTGGAAATGTACACGTTATCCACACTATTTGACACAGGATATGTCTTCACGGGTAAACAAAAGAATAACTGAATAATTATCAACTTAAATTGTCATTAATGAAAAACAAATTTTTAAAGCTCTGCTTGACCCTTGTACTGTTCGCAGGAATGTTTGCGACGGTGATGGCTCAGGTCACCACCTCTGGAATCAGCGGTAGAATTACCAGCAACAATGAGTCCCTGCCCGGAGCAGCCGTTGTTGCTGTACACGTTCCTTCAGGAACCCAGTACGGCACAGTTACAAATGCAGATGGTCGTTTCTCCCTGATGGGTATGCGTACCGGCGGTCCGTACAAAGTCGAGGTTTCCTTTGTTGGTTACACGAAAGCTTCATTTACAGACATCACCCTCTCCCTGGGAGAAACCTTTGTATTGAACACCTCCCTCAAGGAGGGCGCGGCCACGGTGGGTGAAGTAACCGTTGTTGCCACCAAGCCCTCACCCTACAATTCAGAAAAAAATGGCGCCTCAGTTAACGTCAACACCAGGCAAATTGCCATGATGCCCTCTGTCAGCAGAAGCATCAACGACGTAACTCGTTTGACGCCGCAATCCAACGGCAATCAAATTGGCGGTGGTAACTACAGGCAGAACTACATTACTGTCGACGGTGCCCAGTTCAACAATGCCTTCGGTATCGGAACCAACCTGCCCGGCGGAGGTTCTCCCATCTCCCTGGATGCCATTGACCAGATTTCTGTTAACATCACTCCATTCGACGTTCGGCAGAGTGGGTTCATCGGTGCCTCCGTTAACGCGGTCACCCGTTCAGGCAGCAACGAATTCACGGGTTCCGTTTACAACTACATGCAGAACGAAAAGTTCAAAGGCAACAAGGTTGGCGATGCCACTTTCGTTAAAAGCCCATCAGACTACAAAATGTATGGATTCCGCTTGGGCGGACCTATCTTCAAAAACAAACTCTTCTTTTTCGTCAACTACGAATCTGAAAAGAACACAGTCCCCGGGCCTCCCCGCGTAGCTGCCACACCTGCAGCACCCGCCGATTACACCAACAACATCGCACGTCCTACCGTTGCCGATATGGACATGATGAGCAAATACCTGCACGATACCTATGGATACGACACCGGTCCTTACCAGGGATATTCCAACCAGAGTCCTGCCACCAAACTGATGGCCCGTGTCGACTGGAACATCAACAGAAACAACAAATTCAGTGTCCGGTACAGCAAAACTACGGCAAAATCACCCAGCTATCCGAGTACCTCTTTCTCTCCATTCTCCTCTATCTATACAGGAACCCGTACTGCGATGGATGCGATGTGGTACCAAAATTCAGGCTACTACCAGGAGACCAACTTCAGCTCCCTTTCAGCCGAGTTGAATTCAACCTTCGGCCATGGCAAGTATCTGAACACACTCCGCTACACCAACTCCTTCCAGGATGAACCGCGCAGCACAGATGGCAAACTCTTCCCATTCGTAGACATTCTCAATGCCGGAAAGGTTTATACCTCCTTTGGTACGGAACTCTTCTCCTATGGAAATCTTCGTCAGGTAAAAACCTCTACCATTACGGATGACATCTCCTGGTCTGTCGGAAAAAATAATTTCACGGCAGGTGTGCAGTATGAAGCCAACCAAACCAAGAATGGTTTCATGCGTTTTGGATCCAGTTTTTATGTATTCAACTCCTGGGCCGATTTCGTAGGCGGAGCAAAACCCGCCGATTTCGGTATCACCTTCTCCAATACACCTGGATATGCACAGGCCTTCCCAAGTTTCAAGTTCGGACAATATTCGGCCTACATGCAGGATGAAATCACTGTAAATACCAAGTTGAAATTCATTCTTGGTTTGCGCGGGGATCTTCCAACTTACAACCAGCCCGAGCCTGCCCATCCAATGATTGAGACACTGACCTTCGGAACCAACAAATTCAGTACGGCAACGTTGCCTCAATCCAGAGTGCTGTTGTCCCCACGTGTTGGCTTCAACTACAACATCAAGGAAGACCGTTCACTTGTACTTCGCGGAGGAACAGGCATTTTCACCGGCCGCGTTCCTTTTGTATGGATCGTGGGACAAGTCGGAGACGCCGGTATGGTGCAGACAACCATGACCTACACGGGTCAGGCAAATACCCCCGGCCCATTCAATCCTTCCATTTCTGCTTACTATCCTACCACACAACCGGCGGCTGGAACCATTTTGCCAACCAGTTTTACCATCATTTCGAAGGATTTCAAGATGCCTCAATCCTGGAAAAGCAGTTTGGCTCTGGATGCCAAACTTCCCTGGGGTTTGAAAGGTACCCTCGAAGGTATTTACAACAAGGACCTGAATACCGCATTCTTCGTCAACGAAGGCTTGAAAGGCGGCGTTCCGATGAACATAGCCGGTTATCCTGATAACCGCATCATCTATCCGGTTACCACTGCAACCACCAACAATTTGAAATACTACAACACGGTCAGCACAAACGGTTTGGTTCCAAACCCGACTACAGGCAGTGCCAACGGTGTTTCCCCAATCGTTCTGGAAAACAGGAATGGCGGCTATTATTACTCCTTCACCGGAAAACTGGAAAAATCATTCGAACACGGATTCTCGGGAATGATTGCCTATACCCGCAGCAAGGCGATGAACCTTGTTGACGGTGCAGGCGACCAGGCTTCTTCCGCTTGGAACGGCAATGCCAACGTCAACGGTGCCAACAGTGTCGAACTTGCCAACGCAAGCTATGTGGTTCCTGACAGGCTGATGGCTTCAGTTTCCTACAAGATTGAGTACCTGAAATCAATGGCCACCAGCATTGGTGTATTCTATGATGCAAGTTCGCAGGGTCGTTTCTCCTACACCTACTCCTCCAATGTTGTTCGTGACGGTGCAGGCTCCAACAACCTGATCTATGTTCCGAAAAATGCTTCTGAAATCACTTTTGTTGACCAAACGGTAGCCGTAAACGGCGTCAATACCCTTTGGACGGCAGCCCAGCAGAGTACTGCCTTCTTCAATTATGTGGATCAGGACAAGTACCTGAAAACCCGCATGGGTAAATATGCAGAACGCAACGGCGCATTGCTTCCCTGGAGAAATGACTTTGATGTTAAAATCATGCAGGAATTCTACGTGAAAGCCGGTGGCAAACGCAACTCCATCCAGGTAAGTCTGGATATTCTGAACTTTGCCAACCTGCTGGACAAGAATTGGGGCAAAGCAGACCTCTACAGTCAGAACAACATCCTTGTTCCTGCCAACAACTCAAGCGTGGTTGCAAATGGTACGGTTAAGCCCACGTTCAAGCTCAATCCTTACAACAACACGATGCTGTCCCAAACTTTCCACGACAACATCAGTTATACATCCACCTATTTCATGCAACTTGGTATTCGCTACATCTTCAACTAATCCATTGCAAATATTTCTGGAGAGGGTGCCCGCAAGGCACCCTCTTTTTTTGGATATTATCACTAAATTTGCCGATCAGATAACAGACAGCAGCATGGCTCAAAAACCCTCCGTTCCAAAAGGCACCCGCGATTTTTCCCCTCTCGAGATGGCACGCAGAAACTATATTTTCGATACCGTCAAGCGAGTATTCAGCCTATTTGGCTTTCAACAGATTGAAACCCCTGCGATGGAGAATCTCTCCACCCTGACAGGCAAATATGGTGAAGAGGGTGACAAATTGCTATTCAAGATTCTCAACTCCGGAGATTTCCTTTCCGGCGCAAGTGAAGAAAATCTGTTGGCCCGGAACAGTCAAAAGACCACTTTTCAGATATCTGAAAAAGGGCTGCGTTACGACCTGACAGTTCCATTTGCCAGGTATGTGGTACAATACCAAAACGAACTCACTTTCCCCTTCAGACGCTTCCAGATACAGCCGGTATGGCGCGCAGACCGGCCGCAAAAAGGCAGGTACCGCGAGTTTTACCAGTGTGATGTCGACATCATTGGCTCTGATTCGCTGCTCAACGAATACGAACTGATTCAGATTGTGGATCAAATATTTTCACTGCTAGGTATCCATGTGACCATCAAAATCAACAACAGGAAAATACTGGCAGGGATTGCGGAAACCATCGGCGAAGCCGACCGCATCATCGACATCACCATTGCCATCGACAAACTGGACAAAATAGGTCTGGAGAAGGTCAATCAGGAGCTCGCCGAGAAGGGAGTTTCGGCGGAGGCCATCCTGAAACTGCAGCCCATCCTCAAACTTAACGGCAACAATGCAGATAAGTTAAACCTGATTGAGCAGGTGATCTCAGCGTCAGAAACAGGGCGAAAAGGCATTGAAGAGCTAAGAGCCATCTTTGGCTACCTACATGCAGGATGCGTTTCCACTGCCGTGGAACTGGACCTTACGCTTGCCCGCGGACTCAACTATTACACAGGTGCTATTTTTGAAGTGAAAGCCAACGATGTACAGATAGGTTCCATCACCGGTGGAGGCAGGTATGACGACCTGACGGGGATTTTCGGACTGCCGGGCATCTCTGGTGTGGGAGTCTCCTTCGGGGCAGACCGGATCTACGATGTACTGGATCAACTGGAACTTTTTCCAAAAGACCAAACCGATTCCACCCTGGTGATGTTTGTGAATTTTGGAACCAGAGAAGAAAGTTTTTGTCTGCCGTTGCTAGATGAGTTGCGCAAAGCCGGCATTCCGGCCGAAATTTATCCTTCGGCCGACAAGATGAAAAAACAGATGAACTATGCCAACAAGAAGTCTGTCAAATATGTCATACTGGCCGGTGAATCAGAAATTGAAGAGGGATCCGTCACGGTAAAAGAGATGGAAAGCGGTGAGCAAACCAGGGTCGAAGCAACCAAACTGAAAGAGTACTTTCAGAAGGCTAAAGGCTAAAGGCTAAAGGCTAAAGGATAAAGTGGAACTCCCGACTTTAGCCTTACTTAAAAAAACAATGAACGCACGAAAGATAATTTGTGCGTTCATTGTTTATATTTCAACTCTCCGGAGTCCTACTTTAGCCTTTAGCCTTTAGCCTTTAGCCTTTATCCTTTAGCCTTTATTTCTTCCCTTTATCGTCATCGTTCTTCCGCATCTCCTGCATCAGGTAGGATCTGAATTTTCTTTCCGAGCGATAAAGTTTAAGCACCTTTTCGGCGGACAGGATAGACAAAAATTTATTGTTGTACTCCTCCATCAATTTTGCCTCCTTCAAATGAGTGGCTACAATCTCCATGGTTAGTTTCCGGTAGGCGTCTTCAGTCTTTGCCGCTTTGTCTTCTGCCGATTCTTCAAGATCCCTTTTTTTGTCATTCAGCTCCATGCGTTCTTTCTCCAGCTGGTTGTATACGGGCCAGAATTTTTCACCTTCGAGGGAAGTTAAACCCACCTGTTCCGTGATAAAGGCAACTTTTTTGCTCTTTATCATCTCAATCATTTTTGGATCCATCTGCCGCTGGGCGGAAACCTGCAGCGCGCAAAAAAAGATCATTAATACAAATATTTTTGTTTTCATCGCTATCTAATTTTGTTTTTCATGGCCGGATGGAACATCCACGGATTCACTTTCGGCCGATGTAAAAATATCCAGGCGGGTTTTTCATCTGTTACTTGGCATTAACAATTTCAAAATCCGAACAATTGGAAGCCAAATAATCGGCAAGTTCATCTTTCGATATTTTGGAGGCATCGAACTCGTCCATTTCGTTCAATGCAGAATAAAACTGACCATCCGTAACCAGCGAGGCATAGGTACTGGAAAGTGGATCTGACTGATCGTCACTCACCATCTCGGCACCATTTTGGAAACTTGCAAAAATTACCGACTGCTTCCCGTAAGGATGCAGATAAACCGTCAGGATGAGGGCCAGGCCAGCAGCCAATCCCAGGGCAGGCTTCAGATAAAAGAGAACTCCGTGGACCGGCAAAACTTTAGGTTCTGCATCCATCCTGAGTTTCAGACGACCCCCGAAGGATTCAAAGTATCCTTCCGGAACCGTATATCCAGCCTCCATTTTTGGAAAATCCGGATCATCTTTCATAGGTACATGCTTATGTTTCATACTCATTATCATTACTAAGACATATCATCGGTCAAAAGGTTTAATACAAATGTTATTATTCCCCTTCAAAATGGGCTTCAATTTTTTTTACGGCGTGATGGTAAGAGGCTTTTAGCGCTCCAACGGAAGTTTTCAGAATCTCAGCCATCTCCTCGTATTTCATCTCGTCGTAATATTTCATGTTAAAAACCAATCGTTGCTTTTCTGGCAACTTCAAAACAGCGAGATGCAACCGTTTCTGAAGTTCCTCGCCCTCGAAGTGAGCCCCCGACTCAAATGTCTCTACAAGGTAATCAGAAACTCCGTCAATGGAGAAGATATTCCTTCTTTTTTTTTGCTGGAGGAAACTAAGTGATTCATTGGTTGCAATGCGGAACAGCCAGGTAAAAAGGGAGGAGTCTTCCCTGAAATTGTCAATGTTTTTCCATACCTTGATGAACACATTCTGCATCAGGTCGTCGGCATCATCGTGACTGACCACAATTTTTCGGATATGCCAATAAAGTCTCTGCTGGTAAGTTTTTACCAGCAGTTGGAAAGCCATCTCCTTCTTTCCTTCCGTTTTAAGATCTATGATTAAATCCTTGTCCTTATCGGTCATCCTGCATCCGCAACTGATCGTCAAATTATCCTTTCCAACTGCAATTCACAAAGTTCTTTCGGGTACGAGGCCACAAATAAATCAATTGATTTAGGGGTCAAATACTTTTCCAACATTCCGTTTTCCGGGAATTGAGATCATTCTCCACAAAAAGTAGAACCCAACCCCTGGATTTTTCAACCATTATTTAGGTTTCACACCCTTTAAACTTCTGCTTTGACAAAGTTAACTACTCCAAGTTTAAAATCGTACCTTTGCAAAAAATTATCAAGTTAATAATAAATGGCTTTAAGATGCGGTATCGTTGGTCTGCCCAATGTAGGCAAATCGACCCTTTTCAACTGTCTTTCCAATGCGAAGGCCCAGTCGGCAAATTTTCCCTTTTGCACAATTGAGCCCAATCTGGGTGTGATTACTGTTCCCGACAAACGATTGATCCGGCTGGAAGAGATCGACAAACCCAAAAAGGTAGTTCCAACTACCATTGAAATAGTGGACATTGCGGGTCTGGTGAAGGGTGCCAGCAAAGGCGAGGGATTGGGAAACCAGTTTTTGGCCAATATCAGGGAGGTAGACGCTATCATACACGTAATCAGATGCTTCGAAAATGACAACATCATTCACGTGGATGGATCCATCAATCCCATTCGTGACAAGGAGGTGATTGATATCGAATTGCAGCTGAAAGACCTCGAAACTGTTGAAAACAGGATCTCCAAATTGCAGAAACAGGCCAAGGTGGGTCAGGACCGGATGGCCCAGAAAACGGTGGCCATTTCGGAACGACTCAAAGAGGTGTTGATTCAGGGCAAATCTGCAAGGACACTGATTTTGACGGAAGACGAAGAGGAACTGATCCACGATTTTTTCCTGTTGACCCGCAAACCGGTCGTCTACGTCTGCAACGTGGATGAAGCCGCAGCAGCCAAGGGGAATGCACTGACAGAGGCCTTCAAAAAAAGTGTGCTGGACGAGAATGCAGAAATTCTAATCATCGCAGCCGCGACTGAAGCAGACATTGCCGAATTGGATAACTACGAGGAGAAACAACTCTTTCTGGAAGATCTCGGGACTGGATGAACCGGGCGTCAATAAACTCATACACGCTGCCTACAGGTTGCTGAACCTGCAAACCTATTTCACGACAGGTGCAGATGAAAGCAGGGCCTGGACTTTTGTGAAGGGCATCAAGGCACCGAAAGCTGCTGGAATTATCCACAGTGATTTCGAAAAGGGATTCATTCGGGCTGAGGTGATCAAATACGATGATTATGTTAATCTAGGCTCAGAATCAGCCTGCCGGGAGGTTGGTAAAATTGCCATAGAAGGAAAAGAGTACGTGGTGCAGGATGGCGACATCATGCATTTCCGATTCAACGTCTGATCTGTCAGCCTATTCTGCAACCAGCTCCTGCAAAGCCAGTTTCAGGTTTGGAAACTCAAACCCGAATCCTGAATCGAGCAGGTGTTGTGGCAGCACCCGCTGTCCTTCTATCAACGCAATGGCAGCACGACCATACAATAGTTTGAGCGCAATGGCAGGCACCGTAAAAAAGGCTGGGCGAAGACAAGCCCTGGCCAGAGTTCTGGTAAATTCGGCATTGGAAGCATATTGGGGAGCCGTTAGGTTAAAAATGCCCTGACAGGAGGTGTGGTCAATCAGAAATTGTATGGCCCGGCAAAAATCACGGTAGTGGATAAAAGAAAATCCCTGCTTTCCGGATCCGATCCTTCCCGCCAGACCCATTCTAAAGAGCGGAAGCAACTGTTTCAGCATACCTCCTTCCCTGCCAAGAACGATCCCGATGCGTACCACACACAACCTGACAGAACTGTTTCTGATTGGATCCAGACAGGCTTCCCACTGTTTGCAAAGATCGGCAAGGAAACTGTGATCATAATCGGCCGACGATTCAGGGTGAATGGCCACGGAATCGTAAATACCAATGGCAGAAGCCGAAATAAGCAGTGACGGACGTTCCTCCGCTTTCAAATCAAGGATGGATCCGACCAGAACCGAAGTGGTGTGCAGTCTGCTCTCCGTCATCTCCATCTTATTTGCGGTATTCCATTTTTTTATCACAGGAGATCCGGCCAAATTGATGATAACCTCGGAAGATTTGATTAATTTTGAAATTCGGTTGGCTCCCTCTCTCAAGTCAGATCTTTGGATCAGTGTGATCTCGTGACCCAGAGCCTTCAGATGCGATGTGAGATGCCGGCCCAAAAATCCGGTCCCGCCAGTAACGACAATTTTCATGGTATGTTGTTGAACGGTTTTGGATGTTAATTTATTGATTATTTCCTGATGTCTGTAGTGAAAACTCAAAAACCTGCAACCGGAAAGAAGAAAAAATCTTTTTGGGATGCATTCCGCCGCAAAGGAAATCAACCTGTCTGGAAGTTCGCCCTGATCTGGTTTCTCAAAATATCCCTCTTTGGACTGTTTTTAATGTCGGTGCTCTTCGTGCTGGTGTACATTGGAACCTTTGGGGAACTTCCCGATGCAGAGACGCTAATAAAAATCAAGGAACCTGCTGCCACAGAAGTCATCTCCCAGGACGGCAAGGTTTTGGGTCGCTATTACATCGAAAACAGAAGCAGTGTCACCTTCAAAAACATTTCGCCAAATGTCATCAATGCCCTCGTATCAACAGAAGATGCCCGGTTTTACGAGCACAGGGGAATTGATGAATGGGCGGTACTAAGGGTTTTCATCAAGACCATTTTCATGGCTAACCACAGCTCGGGCGGAGGTTCTACCCTCTCCCAGCAGATTGCCAAAAATATCTTCGGGCGCGACAACTGGGGGCCGCTGACCCTGCCGGTCAGCAAAATCAGGGAATCCATCGTTGCCTACAGGCTCGAGAAACTCTATGCCAAAAATGAAATACTCACCCTCTACCTCAATACGGTTCCATTCGGTGAAAACACCTTTGGCATTGGGCTGGCTGCTGAACGCTATTTCAGCACTGTCCCTTCCAAACTAACTGTTCCGCAGGCAGCTACGCTGGTCGGATTGCTGAAGGCCAACAATGCCTACAATCCCCGACTCTATCCCGACAGATCGCTTCAGCGAAGGAATACCGTCATCCGCCAGATGCAAAAATACAACCACCTGACCGAGGCGGAGGCCAACAGGTATTGCCAGCAGCCGCTCGGACTAAAATACAGCTACCTGGTTTACAACACGGGGCCGGCACCCTATTTCAGGGAGATGATACGTCCGCAACTGGAAAAATGGTGTAGTGAAAACAACAAGGAGGATGGTACCCCTTACAACCTTTACACGGATGGTCTGAAGATCTACACGACGATCGACTCCAGGATGCAGAAATATGCCGAGAATGCAATGAAAGTACAGATGAAGGAGCTTCAGAATACTTTTGAAAAAGAGTGGAAAGGAGAGGCTCCCTGGGGTAAAAACAATGAGATTGTCATCCGTGGAATGAAAAGGTCTGCCCGATACAAAAAATTGGTGGAGTCCGGCATGAGTGACAAGGAGATTGCAACGGTCTTCAAAACGCCCACCACCATTCGACTCTTTGGCTGGGATGGTGACCAAACGGTCAGAATGAGTCCGCTGGACTCGGTAAAAGCTTCACAAAAACTTTTGCACTGCGGTTTTATCGCGCTCGATCCTAAGAACGGCAAGGTTCGTGTATGGATCGGTGGCAACGACTTCAGGTATTTCCAGTATGACCATGTGCTTTCGGCTCGTCAGGTCGGATCTTCCTTCAAGCCTTTCATCTATGCGGCCGCGCTCGAAAATGGCTTACCTCCCGATAAATATTATGCCAACCAGCAGATCACCTACAGCGATTACCAGGACTGGTCGCCGGGAAATGCGGACAACGAATACGGCGGCTATTACTCACTGGAAGGAGCCTTGTGTAAATCCGTCAACACAGTTTCAGTGCAGGTATTGCTTGAAACGGGCATCACGGAAACCATCCAGTTGGCCAAGAAAATGGGCATAGAAGCAGACATTCCCCATTTCCCTTCCATTGCCCTAGGCGCAGTGGATGTGCCGCTGCTGCAAATGGCCAGGGCCTATTGCTGCTTTGCCAGCGAAGGAATGACAGTTGAACCCTCCTACCTCTTGCGTATAGAAGATGGCAAAGGGAAGGTACTTCAGCAGTTTACCTCAGATTTTACGCCGCAACAGGTGCTGTCNACCGAAAATGCGCGGATCATGAACCATTACCTGACAGCCGTGGCCAACGAAGGAACCGGAGAGGCCATCAAGACCAGGTACCGTATTCCAGGCGCCTTCGCAGCCAAAACCGGCACCACCCAGAATTTCGCGGACGGATGGTTTATGGGCTATACCCCCTCCCTGGTAACAGGCTGTTGGGTCGGTGCAGAAGATCCTTCGGTTCATTTCAAATCACTCGCACACGGACAAGGGGCTTACATGGCACTTCCCATCGTGGGCGGTTTCTTCAGAAGCTATTACAACGATCCAGCCTTCGCCGGCAATGCCAACATACCTTTTGCCGCACCAACGGAGGAGAACCTGGCACTGCTCGACACTCCGCATTTTGCCGAAGAGATCAAGGAGGGCAAGAAAGGTTTCTGGGACATGTTCAAGAGTGAGAAGCGCAAACAGGAGGATCTGAAAGAGAAAAGCGTTGACCAGGCCAAAGCCGGTCAAGAGAAGGAGGAGCCAGCGAACAAAAAAGATGAGGAAAAGCCCTCCATCTGGAAGAAAATCAAAGATGCGTTAAGCAAGTGAATAATGAAAAATAGATTGTGAGGATTCCATCCAAAATCCAGAATCGAAAATCCAAATTTGATTTTTATGGTCATCCTAAAAAAACAATACGATCCTATCGGAAAAGCCGTTCATGACTATTTCCACGGAATAACCGGAGATTCCATCCTGGTAAGGACCGACATTGCCGAGGACGAGATCCTCTCCCCCTCCTACTTCTTCAGAAGCTACACCCAGATGCCCATTCAGGAGCAAGAGGCATTGAACCGATGCAAGGGGAAGGTACTCGATGTGGGTGCCGGAGCGGGAGCACATTCCATCTGGTTGCAGGAGAAAGGCCTGGAGGTTTGGTCGATAGATATCTCACCGCTCTCTTGCGAAACCATGCGGGAAAGAGGACTAAAAAACGTCCAGTGCCAGGATATTTATTCCCTCACAGATCAGAAATTCGACACCATATTGCTTTTGATGAACGGCGCCGGCGTTGCACAGACCCTTTCCGGTCTTCCGTCATTGCTCGTTCATTTGAAAAAATTGTTGCACCAGGGAGGCAGAATTCTGGCAGACTCTTCCGACCTGCTTTATCTTTTTACCGACGAAAATGGAGAAAGCTGGATTGACATTGCCTCAGACACCTATTACGGCGAGATGGAATATCAATTGAGCTACAAAAACGTGAAAGGAAAGAAATTTCCCTGGCTGTTTGTGGATCCAGAATCCCTGGCGGCCTGTGCTGAACAATCAGGTTTCACGGTAGTGGAAAAGATCATGGGTGCTCATTTTGATTACCTGATAGAACTTGCAATTGACTGAAAAAGCAGAATGAATTTCAGAAAAACGAAAACGGTTTGCCTGTGCAACGGAGTAACGGAAAGAGAAATTCTGAAGATTCTGAAACTTGGCGCAATGGATCTGGAAGAGGTAAAACAATTTACGCTGGCTTCCACCGGATGTGGCAAATGCAGGGGTGAAATAAAAGCCCTCATCGACCACTATTTCTCCGACAAAACACCTGACTTACAGGGTCGTATCGATTTCGGAAAGCAAAGCTGAAATTCAATGTTTCCTTATTCTTAATTCTTGTCCGGTAATTCGCATTTTTAAACTATATATTAAAATAATTGATAGATTTGTTGCCACCAAAAAAACACCACCATCACATAAAATCTTTTATATCATGGCTAAATTGAACCAAGACGCGCTGGATTACCATAGCAATGGAAGGCCTGGCAAAATTTCTGTAGTACCTACCAAACCCCATGCCACACAACGTGATTTGGGATTGGCTTACACCCCCGGAGTTGCAAGTCCCTGCCTCGCCATCAAGGATAATCCGGACGATGTTTACAAATATACTGCCAAGGGTAACCTGGTGGCAGTCATTTCAAATGGAACCGCTGTTCTCGGATTGGGAAACATAGGTCCGGCAGCCGGAAAACCCGTCATGGAGGGAAAAGGCCTGCTTTTCAAAATTTATGCCGACATTGATGTATTTGACATCGAATTGGATGCCCTTGATCCGGAACTCTTCATTCAAACTGTAAAAGCACTTGCTCCAACCTTTGGTGGCATCAACCTCGAAGACATCAAGGCTCCCGAATGTTTTGAAATTGAAGAGCGTCTCAAGAAAGAGCTCGATATTCCTATCATGCACGACGACCAGCACGGAACCGCCATCATCTCTTCGGCCGGTTTGCTCAATGCAGTCGAAATGGCAGGAAAGAAACTGGAAGATGTTCGCATCGTAGTTAACGGTGCCGGTGCAGCCGCAGTTTCCTGTACCAGACTCTACATTTCACTCGGCGCAAAACGCGAAAATGTGCTGATGTGCGACAGCAAGGGCGTGCTTCACCACGAACGCCCCGACCTGAACAGCTCCAAGATGGAGTTTGTCCGCACAACCCCCTGCCGTACCCTGGCAGATGCCATCGTTGGTGCAGACGTGTTCATCGGATTGTCCGTTGCCGGCGTATTGACCATAGACATGGTTCGCTCCATGGCTCCCAATCCGATCGTTTTTGCTCTTGCCAATCCGGATCCTGAAATTCCCTATGCCGATGCCAAAGCATCCAGGGATGACCTTATCTTTGCCACCGGTCGCTCAGACTATCCCAACCAGATCAACAACGTACTCGGATTCCCGTTTATCTTCAGAGGCGCACTTGACGTAAGGGCAAGAGCCATCAACGAAGAGATGAAAATCGCCTGTGTACGTGCCTTGTCGGCACTTGCCAAGGAGAAGGTTCCTGAATCTGTCTTGACGGCATACAATGCCCGTAAAATCGTTTACGGACGCGAATATTTCATCCCGAAACCAATGGATCCACGGTTGATTACCCGCGTAGCCCCTGCAGTCGCCAGGGCTGCCATGGAATCAGGCGTTGCACGCATCGACATCACCGACTGGGATGCCTATACCGCAGAACTTGGTACCCGTCTGGGATCAGAAAACAAACTGATCTCCATGATGATTGATAAAGCCAAACAGGATCCCAAAATTGTTGCCTTCCCGGATGCCAGTGATTATGAAGTACTGAAAGCCGCCAACATAGCTTACCAGGATAAAATGGCCACCCCGGTTCTGATTGGCAATGAGGAGAAAATCAGGAAACTGATTGAAGAAAATGAGCTTGATTTTGGCGACGTACAGATCGTCGACTGCCGGAACCGTCCGAACGACGGACTCCGCAGAAAATATGCACAGATTCTCTTTGAGAAAAGAAAACGCAAGGGTGTGACGCTGGAAGAGGCTGTCGACAAAATGTTTGACAAACACTATTTCGCAGCCATGATGCTCGAATGTGGTGATGTGGATGCAGTGGTTTCAGGCTATTCAACCCGGTATGCAGAGGCCATCAAACCGGCGCTGGAAATCATTGGAAAAAAACCCAATGTATCCAAAATTTTCGGAATGCACCTGATCATCAGCCAAAGAGGGACCTACTTCCTTGCCGATACCACCCTTGATGCAGCTCCTGATGTCAACAACTTGGTTGATACAGCAGTACAGGCAAGCAATGTGGTCAGGCAGTTCAACATTGAACCCAATGTGGCCATGTTGTCCTACTCCAATTTCGGATCCAACCACGAACCCTCTCCGACCAAGGTTCGGGAAGCAGTAAAGATCCTTCACAGGGATTATCCGGATATGATTGTAGATGGTGAAATGCAATTGAGCGTAGCCGTCAACAAGAAAATCCGCAAGGAGATGTATCCTTTCAACAAACTGGCCGAAAAGGATGCCAATGTGTTGATATTCCCCAACCTGAGTTCTGCCAACATTGCCATGCACAGTCTGCAGCACATTGGCCAGTGCGATACGCTCGGACCCATCCTCGTCGGCAACCGCAAATCCATGCAGGTGATGCAGATGCATTGTTCTGTCAGGGACGTGGTCAACATGATTGCCATCGCGGTGGTGGATGCCCAAAATCTGGCAGAATAATCCGGATACAGAATTTCAAGAAACAACCATACCAGAAATGGGGTAGCCGAAAGCTATCCCATTTTTTTTTAATCACAGGTATCAAAAAGCAGATTAGGTGCCGAAAAACATCTATTTTAGGCCTGCCGAATCCAAATAAAAGACATGTACAAGATCTTCATACTAATTCCAGCACTTTTTCTTGCACTGAATTGCTATTCCCAATCCTACTGGCAGATTCAAAATGAATCGGGCGAAGAGTTGCTTCTTACCATCCGCATCAATGAATCAAACCATACTTTCATTGCTCATACGAGAAAGGATGCTCTCAGGGAGATGGCAGGAACCTTTACCTACATGCTGGCAAAAACTGCCGGAAAGCTAAAGTATCCGGAGATCGTACACAGCGAGGGTACCGTTTCCAATCTAGCCGATACCACCTTTTATACCGGAAATTTCGAATACCTCGATAAATCTTTCCCGCTCAGGGCAAAAAGCTGGAAGAATAATTTCTACGGACAGCTGACAGACACTAAAAACAGGACCCATCTGCTGACAGGGGAGAAAATCGCTTCCGATCATCCCATCCGGGATTATGACGCCCTGATCACAAAGGCTTTTGTGCTGACAGAGCAAGACTGCTGGGATGCGACCCTTGTCAAATCGGCCGAATGGAACAGCTTCAAAAGCAAGGTCAACGAGCTGAAGGCAAAAATTGCCGACGATTATGAAATGGGTGCCGTCATCTTCTGGTTCAGTAAAAAAATAGCGATCAACCCCTTTGAAATCAGAAAAATATCAAAAAACGAGGGAGATGCCAAACCAAAAAGAAATTTCTCTGCACGAGAATTAAAACCAAATGTAGCTCTCCTGGACCTTTCGGACCTGCCTACCGGGAAGCTTGAAATGGACGATCTTTTCAGGGAAATCCAAAAGAAGGCCTATTCCACGCTGATTCTGGACGCCAGGGGGCGCAGAAACCTGCAGCTGGTCACTGCCGCTCTGCTAGCCAACCACCTGGCTTTCAAACCCGCCGACTGGGGAGTATACCTTACCAGGAAGTGGTTTGATAGCGGAAGTTCAGTTCCGAAACCTGCAGATTATGCGAAGGCTTTAAAAAATGGAGCTTCCATCCCAGATAAACTCCTCAATCTCTATCCCGAAAAGGGCTATTTTCTGAAACCGGATCCGACACCTTCCATTTTTCATGGCAAAATCTTCTTGCTGATGGACAACAGAACTTCCCGTGTGGCCGAATCACTCGCCATCTGGCTCAAGAATGACAAACTGGCTACCCTGGTTGGCCAGAAAAGCAGCGGTAATCCGCTGCTGTATGAAAACATCCTGGTTGCTCCTCAATACCGCATAAACATTCCAACCGGCCAATTCTACGACAAACTGGGAAAAAATTGGATGGGCATCGGAGTAGACCCCGACCTTCCTGTTCAGGAAGATCCATTGGGATACGTACTGAAATTTCAACTCTAAACAAATGGCAGACAATGAATTATGCCATATGTATTGTTTATTTCTTTATCACCAGCACACCATCTTTGACCTCAGAAATCCTGGCCGTTAATCTGGCTTTTTTAGGATCATAGCTGAAGTCGGTCGAATCGGCCAATTCCTTTCCTCCAAATGTAAGACCCGAAGGCTTCTGCTCCAGATGAATGTTGAAGATGGATGGTTTCTTGGCCTCGGTAAGTGTAAGCTCTATGCGATCCTTGAAATTAGCCATCGAAACCGTGGAACTTCCGCTTTTGTCGGGATGATAAAGGGTGAATTTATTGTCGACTCCGGGGTAGATGAGCCACGTTACAGCCCCCTTGTTTGCCACCGTGCCCAATCCTGTGTAGCTCCTTTCAACATTCATCGGAACAATGGCACCCTCCCTGATGTAAACTGGGTACTCCTCCAGCGGATATTCCCTTTCGAAGGTGAAAGGATTCTTGCCTGAAACAACATTTTTATCGTCAAAGAAATAATACCATTTTCCGGCTGGCAGGGTAACGCTCTTTTTCAAATCATCCTGATAAATTGGGGCCACCACAAAATCCTCTCCAAAAAGATAGTGATACTTGCCTTCGATTGGTTTTTGCAACACTCTCCCACCGGAGTGGCCGGTGACAATATAGCTGTACATGTAGGGAACCAATTCCGTATGCAGCCACGAAAATTTACGAATCACCTCCAGATCCTGCGGTGTACGATGCCAAAGGGCCCTTTCACCATGACCCCCATTCAGAAACAATCCGCAAAAAGCGGACAACTGGGTCCAGCGGATGTACAAACGGGGAGGAATGGTCTTGCCCGAGAATCCGGCCACATCAGAGCCAATTACGTTGTACCGGAGTTCAGCTGCCTCCAGGATGCTCTTGATGGCCGCTTCGATCCCCTCTACGCCGGAGTAAGCCACATCTTTTCCGTGCCCATCTTCCGATGCTTTGATGCCCTTGGATTCCCATGCATGAATCTGGTCGCCCACCCAGGTCACAGGGGCAGCATCCAGCGGGGCAAATCCTTCCGGATGATACCATTTGTCGATGGATCTGGCCAGGGTAATGAATTCCGGATTTTGGGTAAGACCATGCTGGTATTCATCGCGGTAATAGTGATCCATGTAGGTTCGTGTAGACATCAAACCGGATTTGGTGGTTTTGTAGGCGAAGGGTATCGGTCCGACTTTGGTATAAAACAACGTGGCCGTTCCATCTAGTTTCCATCCATCTACCCCAAGGTTGAAGAGGTTTTGCTCAAGGCCATGCCACCACTTCATGGCTTCCGGGTTCGAATAATCAATGAATCCGCCGTCGCCCTGCCACCAGTGATTTTTCTCGCCGTGACCGGCCAGATAGCCTTTGTCGAAGGCCGTTTTGAAAAAATCTTCAGACTCCTTGATCCTGGTGCTGTTGCTATGGCTGTTCACCATGTTCGTGATCCAGCAAACTACCCGGTAGCCACGGTCCTGGAGCCCTAGAAACCACTTTTTGGGATTTGGATATTTGAGCGTGTCTATCTCAAAATCGTTGTAGCGCAAACTCCANGGACTGTCNATCAGTATCGTCCTGACAGGGATGTCATANTTNGCATACCCGTTCAGCAGGGTATCCGCCCGCTCAGCCGTATTGATGTCGTCTTCCCAGAGCCAGCATTCCAGGGCCCAGGCAGGTGTCAGGGGCGGATTGGTGTGCCGTTGCTGGTTGAAGAACATTCCCCGGAAGGGATAACCAAACATGAAATAATAGAGTAAAAACAAAAATAGCGCAGCCAAAAGCAAAATTTTTTTCCAACGGCCCGATCTCTTTTTAGTAGTCATGGATTTTTCAGTTAAAGTGGATGCTATGGGATAGTTTATGGGGTTTCAAGGTTCATTTTTCAAACATTTCAACCATCCTGAATTATCTGATCATTTTAAGTCCAAATATCAGCACCCCCGTATTGACGAGAGTATGCACCACCGCACTGTAAAAGACGTTCTTGGTTTTGTGGTAGGTATAGCCGTAGGCCCAACCAGCCACACAAGCCAACCCAATGTAAACAATGGATTTCGCATGGTAGTGTACCAATCCAAATGTTACCCCGGTAATGGCCAGGGAGGTATAGACACCCAAACCGTGCTTTTCAGATCTTTCAAGCAAATAGGCACAACCAAACAATAGGATGGTGACCAGGGCAGGAAACCACTTCAGCTGACCTTCCAGGGTATATCCCACCAGGAGTGCACCTGGCAACAAAATCAGAAAACCAACTAGCCAGAAGATCCTCCACGACTTGCCTTGTCCGATTCGTTTGGCAAGCATATTCTGCAGGATTCCCCTGAAAAAAAGCTCTTCGAAAAGTGCAGTATGCAAAAATGTACCGATCAGCGTGAATAAAATGGATTTCAACACCATCTCAAGCGGATCTTTATAACCAATGATCTCAATAAAATTTACAGAACGGCCAAAAACAAAAACCAGTGTGTAGAAGCCAATCCAAACTAACAAAGCAGTGCGCAGTGACTTCCATTTAAGTTCGGGCACGAATCCTACCTCCCTGATGCTCCTGACAACGGCAAAGGCGTAAAAACCGGAGAGAATGATGATCAAATGGGAGATGGAGTCGAATCCGTTGCCATTGATAGGCATTTCACTGTTCTGTTTGATGCTCACGAGTGAGCCTGGCAACAGTACGAGCGCAAAAACAGTAAAATCAAGCCAGCCTACCTTCCGTCCGGGTTGATTCCGCAAGGCGAAAACGGTAACAGGGAAGTAGGTAATGTACAACAACAGCCACAGGTTTCCTTCCAACAGATTTTGGTTGTTCAAAATCAGGTAGGTGAAATAGAGCATCACCATTGCCGTTGGAAAAACAAATATATTCCACCTGTTTTTACCGATCCACTTTTGCAGTTCCTGCAGAACCGACTCCCTGCCAATCGTAAACTGTACAAAGTAAAACAACAGGAAGAATGGCAGTGCCATCAGCAACTCCGCCAGGGTGCATCTGCCGGAAGTATAAAACAGGAAAAAAAGCGTCAGGATTATTGTCGCAAAGGCACCTTTCAACAATGAATTGAAAAGGTTGTTTTCAAAACCGGATTTTTTAAAAGTCATTTTTTTAGTAGTTGAGAATAAAAGATAACGCAGACCTGGTGCCTGCCTGGTAGTTGATAAAACAAAGATAGAAATATCAACCCAAACTATGCAGGAGAGAGAAAAACAATTCCGCAATATTTCAAAAATGGATTGGAACAACATCCTGCCTTTCATCATGAAAAAAATATTGGCAAAAATCATCTTTCCTGTTGCATATAACTGCTATTTTTGGCCAACACTCCTTCAATTCATATCCCCATGAAAAGCATTGCCAAGCTTCTACTTATTTTGTTCGCACTACTCCCCTTTCAAAACAGCAAAGGCCAGTCCAATCACACGTTCGAAATCAAGGAGGGACAGTTTGTTCTTGACAAGAAGCCCATACAAATTCATAGCGGAGAGATGCATTTTGCCCGGATTCCCAGAGAATACTGGAAGCACAGGTTACAAATGATGAAGGCGATGGGATTGAATACCGTGGCCACCTACGTGTTCTGGAACTACCACGAAACCGCTCCCGGGGTCTGGGATTTCAGCAGCGAAAGCAGAAACATTCGCGAGTTTATTCAATTGGCCCAGAAAGAAGGGCTGTTGGTCATCGTACGTCCGGGTCCTTACGCCTGTGCGGAATGGGAATTTGGGGGTTATCCCTGGTGGCTGCAAAAGGAGCCTTCACTCGTGATCAGAAGTTTCAACAAACCCTTCCTGGATTCCTGCAGGGTGTACATCAACCACCTGGTTGACCAGATCAAAGATCTCCAGGTCACCAGGGGCGGACCAGTCATCATGGTGCAGGCAGAAAATGAATTTGGCTCCTATGTGGCACAACGCAAGGACATTCCGTTGGCAGACCACAAAAAATACAGTGCAGCCATCAGGCAGCAGCTGCTGGATGCAGGCGTTGAAGTACCTCTTTTCACTTCAGATGGCAGCTGGCTTTTCGAGGGCGGATCCATTACTGGCACACTGCCGACAGCCAACGGGGAAGACAATGTCGAAAAATTGAAGACGATTGTGAACCAATACAACGGCAACAAGGGACCCTACATGGTGGCAGAATTCTATCCCGGCTGGCTCGATCACTGGGCCGAACCATTCCCGAAAGTATCTACAAAATCAGTTGTGGAACAAACGGAGAAATACCTGAACGGAGGCGTCTCCTTTAATTTTTACATGATCCATGGAGGAACCAATTTCGGTTTTACCACAGGCGCCAATTACGACAAAAAACACGATCTCCAACCTGATATGACCAGCTACGATTACGATGCGCCCATCAGCGAAGCCGGTTGGGCAACAGACAAATACCTGGCACTCCGTGAAAAATTCAGGGAGTTCACCAAAGTTACCCCACCCGAAATTCCCGCGCAATTGCCTGTCATTTCCATTCCGGAAATCAAACTGGACAAGGCCGTAGCCCTCGATGCACTGCTGGAGAATATAACTCCCGTGAACAACAACCAGCCACTCACCTTCGAGGCACTGAACCAGGGGCACGGGTATGTTCTTTACCGCCGCCATTTTGTACAGCCCCTATCGGGAACGCTCAACCTGACAGGTCTGCGAGATTTTGCGCTGGTCTATGTCAATGGAGACAAAGTCGGAGAGCTGAACAGGTACTACAAAAATTACACAATGCCCATCGACATTCCTTTCAATGCAAACCTCGAAATTTTTGTAGAAAACATGGGCCGCATCAATTACGGTTCCGAAATCATTCACAACCTGAAGGGAATCATCTCGCCGGTCAGGATCGACTCCACGGAGGTCACGGGCAACTGGGAAATGTTCGGACTGCCTTTGGACAAGGCTCCCGACCTGTCGAATCTGAAAGATAATTACCTGCCGGGAAGGCCAACTTTGTACAGTGGCACTTTCGATCTGACTGTGACCGGAGACACCTTTCTGGATATGCGCAAATGGGGAAAAGGAATCGTCTTCGTGAATGGCCATCACCTGGGCAGATACTGGAGCGTGGGTCCGCAGCAGACCCTTTACCTGCCGGGATGCTGGCTCAAAAAAGGAAAAAACCGGGTCATCATCTTCGAACAAAAACCAGAAGCAAGGATGCAAAGCCTGAGTTCGATCAAGACGCCGATACTGGAAGAGCTGAAAAAATAGCGCACCTCCCTCTGCAAAGTGAGACCCGGGAAATGGACCATATCCATCCCGGGTCTCGCGTTTCCATTTCAGCCTGCTTCACATTTGGAAGCTTTCAGATCCTCCCCGACAATGGGAGAATCGCAACATTTTCAAAATTGGGATGAACCTTTCATTGAAAAAGGCGTAAAACAACCTGAATCTAATGTTCAATTTTTATGCAGAGATACGTTCCCAATTTATTAGTACGGACAACAGTGTCAGCCTCTTTGTGGTTTCGGACTAAAGCCTGCAACCCATGAATCTGACTGGAAAGGCAGCTGAAGTTGCGGGTATTTATGCCGGGTTGCAGCAGGAGATTTGTGCCGGGCTCGTTGCTGCAGATGGCAGAGCCTCATTCACACAAAACCACTGGGAAAGGGTTATTGGCCACGGACTCACCTGCGTACTGGGCAATGGCGCGATCATTGAAAAAGGTGGCGTAAACTTCTCCTTCGTTCAGGGCGATTTTACGCCACAAATGGAGCATTTGCTTGGCGAAAAAGCAGGAAGTTATTCCGTAACCGGGATCTCTTCCATCATGCATCCGTTCAATCCGTTTGTTCCTATCATTCACATGAATGTCAGGTTTTTTGCGCTCGACAACGGTTCCTGCTGGTTCGGCGGTGGTATCGACCTGACCCCGCACTACATCGACGTGCCTGAAGCCGTAAATTTTCACCGGCAGTTGAAACTCCTTTGTGACACTATACAGGCAGACTATTACCAGAATTTCAAGGGGAAAGCCGACGACTATTTCTACCTTCCGCACAGGAGTGAAACCAGGGGAATTGGCGGCATTTTCTTTGACAGGCTGAAACCAGATTCAACGCTCAATTTTGAACAGCTGCTCAACTTTACCTCCAATCTTGCCCGCTTCTATCCCCGGTTGTATGGACAGATAATGTTGAGTAAACATCAACATCCCTACGATAAAAAAAACAAAGCCTGGCAAGAGTTGCGCCGCGGCAGGTATGCCGAATTCAACCTGGCTTATGACAGGGGCACTAAATTTGGTTTCGAATCAAACGGCAATGCCGAATCGATTCTGATCAGCCTGCCGCCCACCGCCGCCTGGGAATACAAAAACAATCCAGAACCGGGTTCGCTAGAGCAACAAACCTTACTGTTGCTCAGGAAAGAGATTGACTGGATAAATTTTACAACAAAACAATGACAACAACGAATACAGCAGTTGTACTCCTCAACGTCGGAACGCCCGATTCACCTTCCGTAAAAGACGTCCGCACCTATCTCTCCGAATTTTTGAACGACCCTCGTGTGATCGACCTTCCCAGGTTGGCCAGAAAAATCCTTGTCAACCTGATCATTGTTCCATTCCGTGCCCCCAACTCGGCCAAGTTGTACCGCCAGTTGTGGACTGAGAAGGGGTCACCCCTCACCTACCACAGCCAGAGTGTTAGCATCAAACTGCAGGCAGAGCTTGGCAACGAATACACAGTCTTTGTGGCGATGCGCTATGCCAACCCCAATATCCGCGAGGTATTGGAAGTGATCAGGAAGAGAAACTTCACCCGAATCATCCTGCTTCCCATGTTCCCGCACTATGCTTCATCCAGCACGGGAACAGCCATCCAAGCCGTCCTGACTCAGGTAAAACAATGGACTGTCATCCCGGAAATCCGAACAATAGGTCAGTTTTACAACGACCCCGGTTTTCTGGAAATATTTGCCGGACGGATCCGCTCCTATCGTCCTGAGCAATTTGATCACGTCATTTTCTCCTACCACGGATTGCCGATCAGCCACATCAACAGCGTCCATCCCGATAAGGATTGCAACCAATGCAACTGTTGGGAGGCTTTTCCCGAAGATGGAACCCATTGTTACCGGGCCACTTGCTACGAAACCACTAGGATGCTTGCCGGCAAACTCGGACTTCCCAAAGGCAGCTATTCCCAAAGTTTCCAATCCAGGCTTTCCGACAAATGGCTCAAACCCTACACAGACAAGCGTCTCGCTGAACTGGCCGGTAAAGGAGCAAAAAAAATATTGATCACCGCTCCGGCGTTTGTTTCAGATTGTCTGGAAACTACCGTCGAACTTGGCATTGATTACAGGAACCTGTTCAGGGAATCTGGAGGTGAAGAGCTGGTCTATGTCGAAAGCCTGAACGATCTGCCGGCTTGGATAGACGTGCTTAAAAACCTGATCGAAAAAGCCTGATAGGAAAGCTGTTTTCTGCAAAAAAGATTGTAATATTGATCGTGCACGAATCAATCTGGAAACCGATCTTAGTCTCTTTGGTATCGCGGGATGAAGAAACATTCAAACGATGAACTGTGCAGCTCCGTCAGGTAAATCATACATTTGTTTGCATCCGGAATCATCAATAAAAATTCAATCTCATGAAAAAAATTGCCCTGCTTTTGGTGATGATCAGTCTGGTCCTCACCTCCGTTTTTGCACAATCCTCCCGCTTTGCCGCAGAAAAATACGCAAATGGAAAAGGAGATACGTTGAAATACCGCCTCTTGACACCAGATTATGCCCTGAGACAAAAATATCCGCTTGTCATCTTCCTGCACGGTTCCGGAGAACGCGGTAACGACAATGAAAGACAACTTCAGTGGGGCGTACAGAATTTTGCCACGGATCAGATGATGGTGGCCCACCCGGCCTTCGTGCTTGCTCCCCAGTGTCCTGAAAAGGTAAGCTGGTCTAACCTCGACCGCAAAAAGGGAAACCGGGAGATGAAACTGTTGCCCGAACCCTCCAAACCCATGGAACTGCTGATCGCCCTGATACACGAAATCATTAAAAAAAATCCGGTTGACTCCACCAGAATATACATTACCGGACTCTCCATGGGCGGATTCGGCACTTATGACGCGCTCGAACGCCATCCCGAACTATTTGCGGCAGCAGTGCCAGTTTGCGGAGGAGGTGACACCTCCAGGGCTGCCTCCATCGCCGGCATTCCGCTATGGATCTTTCACGGAGGTGACGATGCCGCAGTCGATCCGCTTTGCTCAATGGACATGATGGAAGCCTTGCTGAAAGCAGGAGCCCATCCCGGACTGACCATCTATCCCAGCGTCGGCCATTTCTCCTGGCTCGGAGCCTACACCGAACCGGCAATGTACGAATGGCTATTCAGACAGCACAAATAAAAATATTTCATGGAAGAACAGGAATCCGGCCGTACCCGGCGCATCCGCTACAAAGGAACACACCCTAAGACCTTTCAGGAGAAGTACAAGGAGCTGAACCCGGAGCAATACCGCGACGACATTGAAAAGGTAATCAGTCAGGGGCGCACTCCTGCCGGGATGCACCGTTCCATCTGTGTCAACGAAATCCTGGAATTCCTTCAGATTTTGCCCGGACAAACCGGACTGGATGCCACCCTTGGTACGGAGGCCACACACTGGAAATGGTTCAGCGTCTATTGCCGGGAGGAAAACTCTATGCCCTGGATGTCGACCCGTTTGAACTTCCCCGAACGCGTGACCGACTTGCGGCACTGGGATATGGTCCGGAAGAGGTAGTAATTCGGAAAATGAATTTTTCAAACATAGACCTGATCGCACAAGAGTCAGGGCCCCTGAATTTTGTCCTGGCCGATCTTGGCGTCTCCTCCATGCAAATAGATAATCCGGAAAGAGGGTTTTCCTTCAAGGTGGAGGGACCACTCGATCTCCGGCTCAATCCGAGGACAGGCAAATCCGCGGCAGCGTTATTGAAAACTATTTCCCGGGATGAACTGGCAGGTATCCTCCACTTCAATTCTGATGAACCTTATGCAGAATTACTGGCGGAGGCCGTTGTATCCTCCATCGAGGCAGGAGCCGAACTGGCAACCACCACTTCTCTCCGTGAACTGATCCGCCAAACTCTCGAATTTCTACCTGCTGAAACGCGAAAAGAGGAGGTAAAGAAATCTTGTCAGCGCTGTTTTCAGGCCTTGCGCATTGAAGTAAACAACGAGTTTGAAGTGTTGGACCAGTTTCTCGATAAACTTCCTGAAGTGCTTGCACCAGGTGGCCGGGTGGCCATTCTATCCTTCCATTCCGGAGAGGACCGGCGCGTGAAAAAAACTTTTCAGTATTTCTTCCGGGAAGGTATCTACAGCGAAGTGGCTTCCGATCCAATCCGGCCTTCTGCAGAAGAGTGCAACACCAATCCCCGCGCTCGCTCTGCCAAGCTTCGCTGGGCCATACGGGCTGCTTTCGATCTCCCAACTGCAACTTCCGGTTCGAAATAAAAATAGCCTGACATTTTCGAATGTACTCCAGTCGCAAATGAGGCAAATTCAACTAAATTCTAAACAGACGACAGATGAAATCTATCCGTATTTTAAGCTCTATTATTTTGGTCGGCTGCTGCATGCCGGGAAATACCTATGCCCGAAAAGCCGATAACATCACTGTAAATTCCGTCACGATTACCGGCGGCAAAATCTCAGGCAAACCCGGATCCGATCCAAAAGTACTGGTATTTAAAGGCATTCCCTTTGCTGCGCCCCCGGTCGGGGATTTCAGGTGGAAGGCACCTCAACCGGTTGTCAGTTGGCAAGGAACAAAAAATTGTGACGCTTTTGGACCCAGCGCGTGGCAAAATCCTCCTGTGCCCTTCCTGGTCTATACCAGTGAATTTCTGATTCCAGCCGAACCCATCTCGGAAGATTGCCTCTACCTGAACGTATGGACCACTGCCACTACAACAGCGGATCGACGGCCTGTTATCGTCTTCATCCACGGAGGTGCCTTCATGTCAGGATCCGGATCGGTGCCCATCTACGACGGTGAATCCATGGCAAAAAAGGGAATTGTGTTTGTCACCATCAATTACCGGGCAGGCATATTTGGCTTCTTTGCCCATCCCGAACTGACGAAGGAATCAGTCCACAGGGCCTCAGGCAACTACGGAATTCTGGATCAGATTGAAGCTTTGAAATGGGTAAAACTTAACATCTCCGCCTTCGGAGGCAACCCGGATAACGTCACCATCGCCGGACAATCGGCAGGCTCTATGAGTGTCAATGCCCTGGCTGCCAGTCCGCTGGCAAAGGGTCTCTTTCACCGCATGATTGCCGAAAGCGGTGCGAGTGTCATCAAAGGGGCCTTCGGTGGTACCGAGACATTGGCAACTGCCGAAGCGAAAGGCATTGAGATAGCCAAAACCGCCGGCGTCACCTCCATCGCAGAGCTTCGCAGCAAACCTGCTGCAGAAGTTGGCAAGTTGCTCAGGGGGATGGGTGCAGTCATCGTGGACGGATATGTGCTCACCGCTCCTATCCCGGCCGTTTTTGCCAAAGGCCAACAAGCTGACGTTCCCCTCCTTACCGGATGGAATGGGGATGATGCCTTGTTCACCTCACCCGCAACGGTTGCATCCTACCGGGATAACCTGAAGAAACAGTTCGGCAACGACGCAGAAACCATGTTCAAATTCTATCCTGCATCCACAGATGAGGAAGCCACTCTTTCCCAAAAGCACCTCTCCCGCGACAGCGGATTCGGTATCCAGAATTATGCCTGGACCAGGATGCAGGCTGAAAAAGGCAAAGCCAAAGCTTTCCTTTACCTCTTTGAACGAAAGGTGCCCGAATATGGAGGCACCAATCAGTACGGTGCGTTTCATACCGCCGAGGTCCCCTATGCCTACGACAACCTGCGCTTCCTCAACAGGCCCCTGGAACCGGCCGATCATGCACTTGCCCGGCTAATCTCCTCCTACTGGGCTAATTTTGCCGCAAACGGAGATCCCAATGGCCCCGGCCTTCCGGTTTGGCCCTCCTTCAGCAAGGAAAATGGCGATGCGATGCGTTTCAACACTACATCCGCAGCGGGCAAGCAGCCCAATTTCGATGCGCTTGAATTTATGTTGCAACGAACCAAAAAATAATCCGTATACAAGCTGTTAACTAAAACTACAGTAAAATGGAACTTCACGTCAATTACCTGGCTGTACTCATCGCCGCCGTCGCCAATTATGCCATCGCTACCATCTGGTATGCCGCCATCTTCGGAAAACTCTGGAAAAAACTAACTGGAATTCAGGAGATGAAACCGGTTCCGCTCAACATCTTGCTTGTTTTTCTGGGCTCACTGGTACTGAGTTATGTGCTGTACCACTCCATCATCTTCGGTAATGCCTATTTCAAGATGTCGGGAATCGCTGGCGGATTGATGGGCGGATTCTGGGGATGGTTGGGGTACATCGCACCTGTCACCCTGTGCACAAAACTCTACGAGAAAAAGCCCTGGGGACTCTGGTTGCTTGACAATGCCTTCTGGCTGATCTCCCTGCTGGTGATGGGAGCAATTCTCTCCTCGATGATGTAGTCAGACGATCCCTGTAAAATCTTCTTCATGAGCCGTGTCTCTTGAAAAATAGTGACCATCCCGGTCAGATAAAAATAAATGGTGGGGCTCTTTGCTTCACCATTTCTTTTCAGCAAAGACCCTCAAAGGTTTTTGCCGGATACCATCATTGAAACTACTAGACACAGAAAAACTGTCAGCTGAAACATAATCTTTCAAAAGGCACTGTAGAATACAATCGTCCGATACAATAAATATTTTTTGTTTATAACCATTTATTTATTGTTATTCAATATATTTTTAATATAATTGCAAAATAATTTAAACTATCGGCATATGTCAATAAAAAGCATCTTCGTATTTAAGAGCCTGCATGTAGTTGCCTGGGTCATCTTTGTTGGGTTGTGCATAGAAGCAGGAGGTTTGACAGTCAATTTTATTTTCAGCCTCTGCAAACCCGAATTCGTCCAAAGCCTCTATCAAAAACTGGACTTAAGTCAAATGTATCACCTGAACAAATGGGCTTACTTCGGCGTGTATGGTTTTATCCTGGGGATCTCCCTCTTGAAGGCATTCATGTTCTACATGGTCGTCACGCTTATCAGCAAGCTCAATTTGTCTAAACCATTCAACAGCCTGGTTGCCGAACAGATTACAAAAATCAGCTACTGCACCTTCTCCATCGGAATCTTAAGTTTTCTGGCTCAGCAAACTGCCAGAAATCTGCAACAAAGCGGATTTGAGGTAGACATGCTCAGTCAGTTCTGGACCGACAGTCAGGCCTACATATTGATGGCGGCCGTGATCTATGTCATTGCAAATATTTTTTCTAGAGGTGTAGAACTCCAAAACGAAAACGACCTAACTATTTAAGCCATGCCAATCGTAGTGAACCTGGATGTGATGATGGCAAAACGGAAAATCTCGCTGAATGAACTTTCTGAAAGAGTCGATCTGACCCTATCCAATCTTTCTGTTTTAAAGACAGGAAAAGCAAAAGCCATTCGATTTAGCACGCTGGATGCAATTTGCAGAGCCCTGGACTGTCAACCCGGTGATATTTTGGAATATGCCGGCGACGGTGATGCCAGAACAATGGATCGGTAAGGGTATTTCCCGAAGCTGTCAAGGTTTTATTCTTCACTGGCAAGAAGTTTGAAAGCGGAGAAAGGTCGTATTGTATGAATTTCACATAAATTATCCTTTGTACGTGCAAACATGACATAGGATCGAAATATAAAAAGGGCCTTCTACAGCCGCAAATAAATTTTGGTACATTTATCACCTTGAGGCTGATACTGTCAAAAAATGAATTTTATGGATCTCAAATTTCAAGCTAAACTTCGTGCAGAAGTTCGTGCAGATCAAAGGGTAGTTGATGGAATCTCAGTGTTTCTCAACGATAAGTTCCTAACAGGCAACAACCAAAAGTACATGAAAATGTATGATTGGATGTCAAAAGGATATGACCTGGCTGAAACCATAGTTGGCAGATTAAAATACGGGAATGCCATCAGCAAAATGAGAAGTGAGCTACTCTCAAAACTGGAATGGAGAGACAATTGTTCGGTTTTATACGTTTCCATCGGCACGGGTAAGGATTTGCAATTTATCCCGGATTGGATAAACAAAAGAACGCTGGATATTGTTGGTGCTGATATTTCAATGGGAATGCTCAGAAAATGCCGGAAGAAATATGAACATCGCTTGAATCTTTCGCTGGTCAACTGCTGTGCGGAGGATCTGCCTTTTATGGACCGGCAATTTGATGTTGTATTTCATGTTGGAGGAATCAACTTCTTCAATGACAAAGCGTTGGCAATACAAGAAATGATAAGGGTAGCAAAAGAAGATGCCAAAATTCTGATTGCCGATGAGACGGCCGATTACCTCGAAAAGCAATACAAAAAAAGCAGGTTGTCAAAGAAATATTTCCAGGACGTATCATTCGATTTTGAAGAGATCGTGTCTGCCATTCCATCCAATGCAAGAGAGCTAGAAACAGAGTTGATGTGGAAAAACAAATTCTACTGCATAACCTTTAGAAAATAGTCGATGGCTTGTGCAGGCCTTTGTGCAGAAAGATTTCTGCTTGTTCGAAAGGGCATAAATTACTAAATTTGGAGTTGACATAGAAAATTACAGTGGCAATAATCTCAGGATAAATGATGTTGTGAAGAAATAAATCGCAATTTCAGAGATACAGTTGAACCAGTATAAGTATGGTCCCCAACGTCCAACTGGAAAAAAGGAGAGAGAAACGCAAATTAGATTTCACAACCATGTCGAAAACAGAGAAAATAGTGGAAAAACCAATGAAATGGTACCATTACACTTCAGCATTTTTTGCAGGGGCATTCATGACGAATGCAATTCCGCATTTGGTCAATGGAATTTCAGGCAATGCCTTTCCCAGCCCATTCGCAGATCCCCCAGGAAAGGGGCTCTCCTCCCCTCTGATCAATGTTTTGTGGGCGCTCTTTAATTTGTTGGTAGGATATCTGCTTTTCAGGGGGAGTAAAATAAACTCAAAAACCAAGCTGGGCTTGCTCCTGTTTCTTGCCGGAATAGTCCTGATCAGTATTTTGAGCAGCATCACATTTATGGACAAGGCAAAATGAACAAAGTTTTAATCGCCTTTGCACTCGCATCAATGCTTGCCGGATGCCTCCTTCCAACGAAAAACAGGTCAGGAAAGAGGGTACAAAAAAATCAGGCAACAAGTCTGGATTCCTCTTCCGATACCGTCCCAAAGGTAACGGGCATTGGCGGGATTTTCTTTTTCTCGGACCATCCCAAGGAAACGAAAGAGTGGTACCACACGAACCTTGGTCTCGAAACCAATGCGTATGGTTCCAGTTTTGAATCCAGAAATGTGAACAAACCTGAGGAAATTAACCGTCTGCAATGGAGCCCCTTTAAAAATGGAAGCAACTATTTTGCCCCTTCCAAAAAGGATTTTATGATTAATTACAGGGTACAAAATATCCGGGGACTCGTCAAAAAACTAAAGGAAAATGGTGTTACCATTCTGGATACCGTTGAGTCCTATTCGTACGGGAAATTTGTTCACATCTTGGACACAGAAGGAAATAAAATAGAACTATGGGAACCAGTTGATCAGGTATCCACTACCGTGGAAGGAAAGGCCACAAAATAGAGCAATGCCATGCTGTTGCGGAGCGATTGAATGCCGGAACAGACACCCGAGAATAGTAGCCGCCTGTGGCAGAATGTATTTTTATGTTTGTGTATAGTCGGGGTTTGTAGATGGTTGACGCAGCAGAATCTTCTGCTCCTACACTTTATCTCAACTTTTGAATCGGTCCACAAACGCTTTGGACAACAGCAGAATTTTCTGTTTCCTTAAATAAAAAATAAAATTTCAAATCTAACAGGGATCTCCCATACTATGAACCTGTGTGTACATGATCACGATAGTACTTGTAAAAAAGCACCAAAAAACAGGATCCCAAGATAAAAGGAAATGAATATTCCGATACGGTGAAGATGTTGTAATAATCAAATTCCAATCCAGGCCCCTCTGCACGGATCAATTTTCTGGCAATCGGAAAGAAGCAGCGGTCGACGATGGCTAAGAAGATGGTAGAATAAAGCAGTCGGCGTGAATGCAACGGTTTTAATTGACGTCTGTTGAGCCATTCCAGCATATTCTTTTCCCGGAAAATTAGACCCGCTGTTGTTACCACGAAAATGGATTGAAAACATATAACGTATGACCAGGTTCGTAAGACGTTCGTAGACACATGCCTGTCCAGGTATTGAAGGGCACAAAAGAGCATACGAGCCGTAGAGAGCATCAGGTAATACAGAAAAAAATAGAGCAGGACACCGGCCAGGACATTCATAAGGCTACTCATCGAACCGTCCTGAAACCTGACCGAAGGCTCCATCTGCGCAGAAGTATTTATCATCCTTGGTTGGGAAACACGCATCACCTCTTCCTCATTCAACCTGATTTTGCCAGAAACAATGGCATCAGGCACCGAAACATCATCCCATGCAAGCTCCGGATTGGTCGCGGCGGATTCTCCCTGTAAGGTGGGCTCCTCCTTCTGGTGCAAATTAACGGGCGTGGTCACATCATGCCTCACTGCCACCGTATTGGAGTAAAATTTTCTGTACAGCATCAGAAAGCAAACTATCAAGACCAGCGGATACGTGTAGTTAGTATAATCGACAATTACAAGCATTCGGTCATGGGTGTAATTATCGGATACAAAGACCTCATTGTTTAAAATATGAAGCCAACCTTCAGCAATTGAGAGAAATAAAATTTCCAAAAACAGGGCAGTTGTCTGATATGGCTTGATTTTCAATTCCACAATTTTACGGACCAACTTTCCATTTGAAAAATAAACGAAAAGTGCAACAAAAACAACCAACAGATGGAAGGAGATGACAACACAGAAAACCAAGTACATTCTTAAAGTTGGGTCATCTATGATGTCTCTCAAAGAATGAAGCAGCAATCGTGTAGAGCAGATCATAATAAAATAGAGCAGAAAGAAGAACAAGATTCCGGACAGCATCAGGATGGCCTTGCGCAATTGAATGAAAGGTCTGTTTACTTCGATGAAGTCCTCTTTCAATTCTGCATTAAGGCCCAATCTGGCTGAGGCCACCAGAAAAGCCTCATCTTCACTGAGCCCCTGATGGATGAGGTCTTCTGATAGGTCGATCAGATGACTTTTCAACTCCTCAGCATCAGAGGAGGTGAACGCCGGGTCTTTTTTTAGCTGTTCCGCCCAGGCGGCCGCTTGTTCGTGAAGCGTGAAAGAGGGGCGGTGAACTTTCATTCGGTCAGGTAGTCAGTCATTCAACAATCAGAAATTTTGCATCTCATGAGGTAAGGCTGATTTGAGCAGCGCCATACTTACCTTACAACTGGTCAGACCAGCCAATTTCTTTCATTCGAGGGGGAAAAACTTTTAGGACTGGAGGTTCCAAAGCTTGGTAAGCATAGAATGAACCATGTTCCACTCCTCTTTTTCGTTCTGAAGCTCTGCCTTTCCCTGATCCAACACGGTATAGTATTTGCGCGGCCTTTCGTTGTCCTGAACTTTCCAGTAAGACTTGATCATCCCGTTGACCTCCATTTTTTTTAATACCGGATAAATGCTACCCTCGTTCCATTTTATTCTGCCACCCGAAAGTTCCTTTACTTTTTGTAGAATATCGTATCCGTAATTATCCCCATGAACAAGCACAGAAAGAATAATTTTAATGGCCGAAGCACCCACCAGTTCCTTAGAGACTTTTCCCATAAACCCAATTTTTCACAAATATAAATAGAATTTCAATAGGTGTGAATTATCAGAAATTATTACAATTATCCAATTTTCCAATGGACAGTTACACTCACAATGTTGCTAATATTTAAGCGTTTAAAAGCAATCATAAAATTTTTAACTTTGTTCAAAAATTAAAAAATTTAAAAAAAAATTCATTAAATCATGTATTTATATTAAATATATCATTAAATAGCATTATCTTCGATTATTAAATCTTCTTCATCAGAACAAACAAAAGCTCATACGCATGAGAAACTCCCTTAGCTGCATTAGGTTGCTGGTACTCATTGTAACATCAGCAGTTCTTTCAGGTTGTAAAAAAGAAACGCCCAAAGAGGCGCCCACCCTTACCACTGCCTCGGTTTCAAACATTACGGCCACCTCACTTACCTGCGGGGGAGCAATCAAATCCGACGGAGGCGCACAACTGACAGCCATGGGAGTTTGCTGGAGTACCGCACAGAATGCGACAGTTTCCGACAACAAAACCATAGACGGAATCGTTGCAGGAACCTTCTCCAGTTTGGTAACTGGCCTGATACCAGGAACCACCTATTACCTCCGGGCCTATGCCATCAACAGTGCAGGAACCTCCTACGGCAATGAAGTTAAGGCTGCTACACTGGCAGTTTTGCCAACCCTTACCACCAGTGCCATCACAGGCATCACTGCTGCGACTGCCACAGGCGGTGGTGAAATAACCAACGACGGAGGAGGAGAGATTACTGCCCGGGGAGTCTGCTGGAATACAGGCCAGAACCCCACAACCGCCGACAATAAAACAACAGATGGTACCGGCAAGGGCATCTTCACCAGTGCAATTACCGGATTAACTCCCGGTACCACCTTCTACGTCAGGGCATATGCCACCAACAGCATTGGTACGGTCTACGGCAACCAGCTGAGTGCTGTTTCCCTGGCTGTCTTACCAACAGTTACAACGAGTGCGATCACTGCTGTGACCTCTTCCGGTGCGATTTGCGGGGGAAATATCACCAACGACGGAGGCGGTATAGTCATTGCCAGGGGAGTATGCTGGAGTACCAACCAAAACCCAACCGTTACCGACAACAAAACAGTAGATGGATCCGGTACCGGCCAGTTTGCCAGTCCAATCACCGGATTGTCTCCCGGAATTACCTATTACATCAGGGCCTATGCCACCAATGCCATCGGAACTTCCTACGGAGTGCAGATAGCTACCACTACAACCGCCATTCTGGCCTCTATAACCACTACTGCAGTCACCTCCATCACCTCTTCGGCCGCCCTCAGCGGCGGAAACATCCCAAATGATGGCGGAGCCACCGTAACGGCGCGTGGGGTCTGTTGGAGCAATTACCAGAATCCATCCATCTCCGACTATAAAACATCGGACGGAACAGGTACAGGAAGCTACTCCAGTTCACTGACAGGTTTAAACCCGGGTGTCATCTATTATGTCAGGGCCTACGCCACCAATAAAATCGGAACCGTTTACGGCGATCAGGTGACATTTGGTACGCTGGTCAACCTTCCCACCGTATCGACCAGCCAGATCACCAGTTATGGCGCAGGCTCCTTTTCGTGTGTAGGAACCATCAGCAGTGATGGAGGCGGAACGGTGAATTCCCGTGGAGTCTGCTGGTCTCTCCTGCAAAATCCAACCACATCGGATACAAAAACTTCGCAAGGAGCCGGTACTGGTAGTTTCTACAATGCCATCACCGGATTGACTCCGGGTCTGACCTATTATTTCAGGGCCTATGCCTCCAATTCGGCCGGGACGGCCTATGGCAACCAAGTAGTTTATACCTCTCCAATTGTAGCCCCCACCGTCCTCACTACAGCTGCCAGCACGATCACCACCACCACGGCCGTTAGCGGAGGCTTTGTCTCCGGCGATGGGGGTGCGACGATTACTGCCAGAGGAGTTTGCTGGAGCAAATACTCTGCCCCGATGGTGACAGACTCCAAAACCGTTGATGGAACGGGAACCGGCAGCTACCAGAGTAACCTGTCGGGTCTCACACCTGCCACCACCTACTATTACCGGGCCTATGCCACCAACAGCGCCGGAACGGCTTATGGCGACCAGTCACAATTTGTCACTTCCCCATTGCTGTTGCTGGCTACGGTTACTACCTCCCCTGCATCGTCTGTGACGGCCAACGGTGCCATTCTTGCCGGAAGTGTGACCAGTGACGGCAATGCCTCCGTCACGGAGCGGGGAATGGTCTATTCTATCACTGCAAATCCAACCACGGACAACACGAAGGTGATATTGGGCAGCGGTACCGGAAGCTTCTCGGGAGCCGTCTCGGGCCTTACCCTTGGACAGACCTACTACGCCAGGGCGTATGCCACCAACAGTGTGGGAACAGCATACGGAAACCAGGTAAGTTTCACGACCACTCCCATCCTCTCGCTTCCTGCGGTCAGCACTTCAACTGCGCTCTCCGTAACAGGCAATGGAGCCGTTCTGGGCGGCACCGTCACCAGCGACGGAAATGCCNCTGTCACCGAGAGGGGTGTCGTCTATTCAACCTCTGCCAATCCTACCACCTCGGATACAAAAGTAAATATGGGTTCCGGTACCGGCAGTTTTTCGGGAACAATTGCNNCGATGACCTCCGGCACCAACTATTANGTACGGGCCTATGCCATCAANAGTGTCGGAACCTCCTACGGTAGCGCCATCAACTTCACCACCAGCTTCGTGGTGGTGGCCGGCTCTGTAAATGACATCGACGGCAACAGCTATGCGGCCGTTTCCATTGGAANACAGGTCTGGATGGCAGAGAACTTGCGGGTCACCAAATTCAACGATGGCAGNGCCATCCCAAACATCACTGACAATGATAGCTGGTCGAATGCCCTGACGCCCGGTTACTGCTGGTACAACAACGACGAAGCCACCTACCGGAATCCCTACGGGGCACTCTACAACTGGTATGCGGCCAACACGGGAAAACTCTGTCCGACTGGATGGCACCTCCCTTCCGATGCAGAATGGACCATCCTGACCAATTTTCTGGGGGATCTCTCCCTGGACGGAGGAAAGCTGAAAGAGACCGGTACAGCACACTGGAACACTCCCAATACGGGAGCCACCAACGAGATCGGTTTCACCCACCTGCCCGGGGGATACCGCACCTTCAACAGCGGTGCTGCCTTCTACAGCCTGGGCATCGGTGGCAGCATGTGGAGCAGCACCTCCAACAACACGACCCAGGCCTGGGAGAGGGCCGTGCAGAACTTCTCCGCAGCCATCCTGGTGATCTCGGCAGAGAAAGCCTACGGGGTTTCGGTGCGGTGTGTGAAAAATTGATCGGCTATTTTTACGCAACCATTCTTTTTTCTGATCCAAATGGGCTAACTTTAAGGTACAATCCAGTAGTGTGCCGATGGAAAAGCGGGCTGACATAGAACTTTCGTTTCAACTTTTAAGGATGGAGCCGGTTGTACAATTGATCTTTGTCTACAATTCAGAATTGATCCGACATCTGAAGGCCAAAACGACAGCACGATGGAGCAATGAGTTAAATGGCTGGTACATTCCCTGCAATGAATTCCATCCGGACAGGTTCAGAAAGGAATTTGGAGAAGCCTATTATCTTCGTGCAACGAAACAAAACGCAGATGAAATAATAAAGCGCACAAAAGAGAGAAACCCGGGCCAAAAGACAAAGCTTCCCTCTCTTTTGTTCAAAGATCCCAACGGTGATTTTGAGCAAAAATTGGGTCAGTTTCGCAACTGGATGTTAAGCAAAAGATACAGCGAACAGACCATCAAGGTCTATTGCGAATGCTTGCGGACTTTTTTCAGGTATTGTCACGAAAAAAAGGTGGAAGAGATCGATCACAGGGATCTGGTTGAATTTAACAACCAATACATTCTGGCCAATGGCTATTCGGCTACCTTTCAGAATCAGACGGTCAATGCGTTGAAACTTTTTTATGGACGACTGGAAGGCATGCAGTTGAAAATTGAAGAACTGGAACGGCCAAGGCGGGCACATTCTCTTCCGAATGTTCTGAGCAAGGAGGAGGTCTTGCAGATTCTAAGGGCGTGTATCAATACGAAACACCGCACCATGCTGTGTCTGATCTATGCCTGCGGATTGCGTAGGGGAGAGCTGCTTCACCTTCAGCCGGCAGACATTGCAAGTAACAGGGGACTGCTAATCGTCAGACAAGGCAAGGGAAACAAGGACCGGATTGTACCCATTTCGGATAAAACCATCGAAATGCTACGCAACTACTACCGGATGTACAAACCGCGGGTATGGCTGTTTGAAGGGCAATTTGCCGGACAACCTTACAGTGAGCGAAGTTTGCAGATGGTATTGAAACACGCTTTGGAGGCGGCGCACATTAAAAAGCCGGTAACCCTGCATTGGTTGCGCCACTCCTATGCCACCCATTTGCTGGAAAACGGCACCGACTTGAGGTACATCCAGGAGCTGCTTGGACATAAAAGTTCCAAAACCACAGAGATTTACACCCATGTGACGGCCCGAAGTCTTCAAAAAATAAAATCGCCCTTTGACGACCTTCAAATATGAAAAATCAGTATATTTATAACTAATCAAACACGCAATAAACCTGCGCCTACCCATCCATATTTGATCCGAAAAGGAAGGTTTGTCGCGGGTATAAACAAGTTAGCTGCAAGGCATGGACAAGCGAGATTCATCGATGGCTACAAAGGGAAATGCTTAAAGACTTTTGAATATTAATTTATGTTTAAAGAATTATATTATTGGATGTCTACCCGGCTGGCTAAAATAAAGTCAAATGACAATCCGCCTTTTAATGCTTACTTTATTATAAATGTTTTACAGATTTTTAATATTGTGACTCTTCTTATGATTGTGAATTATTTTGTAAATATAATACTCCCCAATAATAGGGCCAACGGGTTAGTTAAAAATTCTTTTAATTTTAATACCCGTTATGACAAAACAAACACGACGCAAATTCTCGCCTGAGTTCAAGGCGAAAGTCGCTTTAGAAGC